>Ga0208542_1000014_pt1 | contig 51431 bp, 51 predicted proteins | sample DEB08_DNA_3_FD_185495 | JGI IMG/M metagenome (GOLD analysis project Ga0208542, IMG submission 185495) | Aqueous microbial communities from the Delaware River and Bay under freshwater to marine salinity gradient to study organic matter... | ecosystem: Environmental > Aquatic > Marine > Coastal ... | reverse complement strand
CGCCCCGCCGAATGGCGCGAAACCTACATTCGTGGCGATCACTTCAGTCTTGAAACCGAGTGGTCACCCACCGCGAGCACGACGACCGCCCTCACCGCACCGAGCGACATCAGCATCCAGTAGAGACGAGCGATCCGTGGTCTTCCTAGCCGCATTCCTGGCCATCTTCATTGGCATGGCCGTGGGCCTGCTCGGCGGTGGCGGTTCAATCCTTACGACTCCCGTACTCATCTACGTGGCCGGCTTCGACGCCAAGCAGGCCATCACCGCCAGCCTCTTCGTGGTGGCGGTCACGTCCGTGTTCGGCCTGATCGCCCATGCCCGCGCCGGGCGGGTGAAGTGGCGCACCGGCATCATCTTTGGCCTCGCGGGCATGGTCGGCGCCTTCATCGGTGGACAGATCGGGTCCCACCTGCCGAGCGTCGTCCTGCTTGTGGCCTTCGCGGTCATGATGGGCCTCACCGCCGTCGCCATGATTCGCGGCCGCAAGAAGGTTGAAGGCCATCACGGCAGCGGCAACGGCTTGCCGGTCTTCCGCATCTTGCTTGACGGACTCATCGTCGGCCTCGTCACCGGACTCGTGGGAGCCGGTGGCGGGTTCCTCGTCGTGCCCGCCCTCGCGCTACTCGGCGGGTTGGCGATGCCTAATGCCGTGGCGACCTCGCTCCTGGTCGTCGCGATGAAGTCCTTCGCGGGCTTTGCCGGCTACCTCCTCACCTTCGGTGGCGACTCCCTCGTGAGCTTGAACCCCGAGACGCAGATCAACTGGTCCGTGACGCTCATCGTCACCGGGATGGCCGTCATTGGTGCCCTCATCGGCTCGCGACTCGTCGGCAAGATCCATCCCGATCTCCTTCGCAAGGTCTTCGGCTGGTTCGTGCTCGTCATGGCCGTGTTCATCCTCAGTCAACAGATCGGCTCAGCCGTCCTCTCGTACGCTCAGGAGGGGTGGCTCCAAGGCGCCGAGGTCATCGTGGCCATCGTCGTGATCATCGCCGCCTTCACCTACGTGATCATGAAACCCGCTAAGGAGAGCGTCCTAGAAGTCGCGGACTTCGATGAGCCAATACCGGACGATGACGAGTCCACCACCAAGTAGTAGCTAGACGGTCCTCAGGGTCACTGTGCTTGATATGGCCTAGCATCCCGGACATGTCCGAGGGCGGCGGTGCAAGAGTTCAGTACTTCGAACTTTTCTTCGACCTGGTCTACGTCTTCACGCTGATCCAGATCACGCGGACGATTGTCGAGGATGGCACGCTCAGCGGCATCATCCATGGCCTCGTCGTCCTCGTCCTCGTCTGGTGGGTCTGGGTGGCCTTCACCTCCATGGCGAACGTCGGACTGCCGAGCCAGTACCGTCGCGACTGGCGGCAGCCACTTTTTGCCGTGGCCATGGCGTTGCTCCTCCTCGTCGCGCTGTCGATCCCCGAAGCCTTCTGGGACAACAGCAAACTCTTTGCCTTCACCTACCTCGCCCTGGCGATCCTGGCGCTCGGTGGCCAGTACGCCGTCGCCCGCTTTGACCCACCAATGCGCCGCGCCACCGCGCGGCTCATTACCTTCGCCGCTGCTCTGCCCATCGCCCTCGTGATCACGAGTTTCATCGAGAGCGAGGTCGTTTCCGTCATCGTCATCCTGATCGGCATGGGCCTCGCTGCTGCGGCTCCCGCCCTGTCGGGATCCCGTGAATGGAAGATCTCCACCGATCACCTTGCTGAGCGATACAGCCTCTTCATGCTCATCACCATGGGAGAGACAATCATCAGCCTCGGCGAAGGGGCGGCCAAGGCGCCCATGACGCCACTACTCATTGCCGCCGTGCTCATCTCGTTCGTCCTCATCGTGATCCTGCTCAGGCACTACTACACCGAGGTGCTCGATGCGGGCGAGCGGCGCCTCCACGAGATTCGCGGGGCTGCGCTCGTCCGCTTCGCGCGCTACGGATACACCTACCTCCACCTGCTCATGGTGGCCGGTCTCCTCCTCACGGCGGTGGCACTCAAGGCGGCGATGATCGATGTCACCACCCCGCTCGACGACATCCTCGAGGCCTGCCTGGCAGCCGGAGTCGGACTCTTCCTTGTGGCCACCACGGCTTTTGCCGCGCTGACTCGCGCGCCGTTGCGACGGCTATCACTCCTCGCCATCGCCTTGCTCGCGATCCTCACCGTCGTGGGTCCGCGACTGTCCACAATCCCGCTCGTGCTGCTGGTCGTGGCAGCGGCCACGATCGGCGTCGATCCCCGAAGCCTCGGGGGTCGGATACCGCGCTATCTCTCCCGCGACGCCTAGGGATAACTGACGGTCATCGGATCATCAATCGCCTGCATGACCTCAATGTCGATCGGCGGACTCGGTGCCGCGTACCGAACGCCGGGCCAAGGAGCGCTGCCCGGGCCCCCCGGGTTGTACACGGGGTCGTAGTCACCGGTGGACGGCATCTGGACACGGGTGATCGAGCGCATCGCTGACTCGTCCCCGGACAGGATGATGTCGATCTGGTTGTCCTTGTCCTCGCGGTAGCAATCGTCGTAGGTGTCCTGCCGCAGGCCAAGATCGGCCAAACCTTCGACACGGAGAACTGCACCGTCGACGACGTAGTCGACGCCCGTTTGAGTGATCGACACCTTCTCCCCCGCTGTCGTGACCGCCTCGATTCGAAAGAAGCGTTCGAACTCCGTCGGCTTCATTCCGGTGACGCCGTCAGGTGTCATGCCCCCGGAGGTGAAGACGCGCAGCCGGTATTGCGCACGATCGCCGTACAGGGCCGCTCCATCGTTCGGCAGCAACCCCGATTGGAAGAGAAGCGGGCCGGTGTCGCCCTCGGACGAGTAGCGACTGAGTTTGGCGGCCACCAGTTGCGGGCCACCACGATCAGACGGCTCGACATCAGGATCGGTGTACGGGGAGCCGGGAGACTGCACGCCCATGCCCACGGCACTGACCAGCGTCGGACCCGGACCGACCAGCTGCAGAGGGGTCGTTCCCTCAACGACGTCGACGCGCACCGGGTAGATCGCGCCGGGATCTTCCGGAGCCGAGCGGTTGCCGAAGTGGCCGAAGACGACCACGGTCGATCTCTCGTTGTACTCGAAGTTCGGCCAGACGGCCGCAACCTCGGGTTGCACGACGGTGCCGTCGTTGAGGGTCACCGCGATGTCATCGGGGTCAAGGGAGCTCGGCAGCACGGGCCAACTGAATTCGATCGGCAGACCGTCCGCGTAGTAGACCGGGGCACCATAGAGGGAAGCGATGCTCTCCGGGGTCGCGGCGCTCGTGTACACCGCCAAGGACGGCGTCGATCCATCAGCGCACGTCACGTCGTTCCAAGCCCCGCCGGCGAGGTGGACCTGTGTCTCACTCGCGCCAAGGTCATCCTCAGAGAGTCCGGGCACGCCAATGATCTGGGTGAAACCGAGTCCGGCCGCCATCATGCGGGGTTCGGTGTCCCAGAGGTCGGCGTTGATGAGGGTGTCTTCGTGGAGCACCTCAGACGGATTCCGTACGGCGGAGAGGACTCGGACAGCAGTGACCGAGCCGAGGAGGACAGCCAGGACGGCAAAGGCAGCGACGAACTGCCACACACGTCGGCGGGGCCACACCCTCATGTGCCACGACTCTACGGAGCGTGCCTCACCGTCAGCACCGTGGTGACACGGCTACGACGACTCGCTGCGACCCAGCTTCGTCACCGCGTCGATCTCGAGCCGCGAAGCCGACACCGCGAGATTGTTGCTGGTGGCATACAGCGCCACACCACCGATCACACTGCCGAGCCCGGCGACAAGCAACACGTCCAGCGCATCGCTCAACGGTTGTTTGAAGGCCAACCACGCGACGATCGCTCCAAGGACGATCAGCCAGCCACCAATGAAGGAGAGCCACCCATAGATGAGGACCTGTCGCGCGGTGCGTCGGGCGCGCGCAACCTGCTCGCGGTAGTCATCGGCGGACATGACCATAGCCGGACTCTAGCCCCCGCTGGGGGCATGAAGCTGGACCCCACGCACCTGCTGGATCGCCATGCGCGCACCAGAACCGACCGTGCAGCTCAGCACGTGGCCCCCGGCTTCTGCATCACGGGTCAGGCCGTGCAGGTGAAGGCCCGGCTGGCCTACGCCGAGCATGTCCGAGCCCTGCCGGAAGCCGACGAGCGTGGCCTTGCGATCGGTCATCGGGAACTGCACCTGCTCGGCGATGACATCCGAAAGTGGCGGATAGGGCTTGGCCTGTTTCGGCACGCTGCGCGTCGTCAGCGCTGAGAAGGTGCCGTTGATGCGGACGGCCACGATGCCATCCTCGGCACCGGCCGCAGCGTCGATGATCGGAATGAGTTCGCTGCATGCCGTATTGGCAGCCAGAGTCACCCACTCCTGAGGGGAGAAGCGGACGCCCTGGAAGAACGGCGTCGTGCGATTGAGGTCGACCGGTCGCGGCGTGCCATCCGTGCCGACTCGATAGACGGTCCCTCGGACCAGGACGAGTTCGCCATCCAGTTGATCGAAGGTGCCCAGTCCGATCGTCGACTTGCCTACTACGTCCGCAAGGGACGCCACCGCGTCGAAGTCTGGCTGCACGAGGTAGTCGTAAGTGCCAGCCTGAGTCACCCAACCACTCGGCGTGCTGGCCGGTTGGGCCCCTGCCGGGGCGGTGGCCACGAGTGCAACAGCGGCGACGGGAACGATTAGGGCAGCGAGCGTCCGCGCGCGACGAGGACGCTTGGAGTGGTCAGGCACCCCTGCACCCTACGCGCTCATCGGCCCTCGGCGAGCCAGCCCCGGCACCACCGCACGGATCCCCGCTTGACTGTGGAACTGACCACGGAATCGAAGACCTCCGCAGGCAGGCAAGGGCGCAGTTCACGACCCGCCGAGATCTCCAAACCATGGCACCAGCACCCCTCTTTGGCGCAGATCAGGGCACCTCGCTGCCGACGGCCCCACTCTGTGCCCATGACCACCGAAACCAGCGAGACAGACGGTCAGCGAACCGGAGTCACCCAGGCAGGACTCGCGATCACCGCGGCCGTCGTACTCGGCATCGCAGCCACCCTGACCGCCTGGTCGGCCTACCGCGAATCCCTCACCAGCGATCTCGTGCTGAAGAACTACTCCGAGCAACAGGCGGCCATTGCCTTGGCGAACGACACCTACGGTCGCGCCGACCAGCAAGAATCTCTGGAGACCACGCTCTTCCTCGACTGGGCGGTCGCCACGTCCACGGGCAACGCTGACGCAGCGGCGTACCTCGAGGTCGTCATGAGTGACGAGCTCTACGCTGCCGTGGAATGGTGGAATGCTGAGCCGGCCGAGACATCTCCGCCGACACCTTTCGACGCGGCAAACCCCTACTACGCGGACCTGCCCAGCCAGGTACTCATCGCTGATGGCGATGCCCTCCTCGAAGAGGCTGAGGTTCTTCGGCTCGCCGCCGAGGAGGCCGACGGGACGAGCGATCGATTCGATCTGGCAAACGTCTTCTTCGCCGTCGTCCTATTCATCGCTGGTCTGACGACCATCGTCCAAAGGCGATCCATCCAGGTCGCCTTCCTCGCCCTGAGTGCTGTGGGTCTCGTCGGCGGTATCGCCGTACTCGTGACCACGGCCGGATGGGCATCCCTGAGTTAGTGCTTGACCCGCGCTGTCTACAGCGATACCCGAGTCACTACCCGGCCAGACCTACCCTTGGGAGTCAGACATGTTGATGAATCGAAGCGCCAAATTTCTTGTTGGACTCGGGGCCGTGGCCCTGAGCCTCGCCGCTTGCGGCGGATCATCCACCAGCTCGCTCGACATGACGAAGCTCACCGAAGGAGTCAAGAGCGATACCGGTGCCAGCGAGGTGCGCGTTGACTGCCCGCCGGACATTCCCATTCAGGCTGGGCTCGTCACCGAGTGCGAGGCCACGATCGATGGACAAACTAACCGCCTGGTGATCACTCAGAAGGATGACTTGGGCAACGTCGACGTGCGCTGGGAGGCCGCTGACCTGCTGAACGGCCCTGACTTCGAGGCAAAGCTTGCCGACGTCATCGCCGACACCTGGGGCGGCCCGGTGACGGTCGAGTGCCCGCAGGACACTCCCTTGCAGGCAGGCCTGGTGACCGAATGCATCGCGTATGACGAGGAGTACGAGACCGTCCTGCTCATCACTCAGAATGATGCTCTGGGCAACGTGTCCTGGGAACTTGTCGAGTAGCCTCCGCATCATCTCGAGTCGCTAGGAGTGCCTCATGGGTCAGGTCCTCGTCGTTGAGGATGACGGCTTCACCCGAATGCTCCTGTGCAGCCAACTGCGCGAGCTCGGACACGAGATCATCGGCGATGTGGCCACGAGTGCCGAGGCGATGCTGCTGCTCCGATCGTCTCGACCCACGCTCGTCATCCTTGATCTTGATTTGGGCCCGGGGCCCAGTGGTGTGGACGTGGCCTACGCGGTGCGCAAGTTCGTCCCCAGCTCAGGCATTCTGGTGCTGTCCACGTACGTCGACATCCGACTGATCGGCGACTTCCGGCCCTTGCCACCCGGTGCCGTGTTCATGGTGAAGCGGTCACTAAGTGACGTGTCGACGCTCGAGGCCGCTATGGCTGCCGCCACGGATCGTGAACTGGCGCAGGAGATCCATCGGCTCCAGCGGACTCAGCGCCTCGGGCGGCTGCGCGACGGCCAGGTGGAGATCATGCGCTTGGTAGCCAGTGGCCTGTCCAATGCCGAGATAGCGAAGGCACGAGGTATCGGGGAGGCATCGGTGGCCAAGGCTGTGGCGCGACTCATCAATCAATTGGATCTGAGTTCGGCACATGCACGCAGCCCTCGAGTCCTCATCACCCAGGCCTACTTTGGTTTCGTGGCAGGGGCCATGCCTACACGAATCGGTACCTCGTCTTCGTGACCGGGCGATGGCGAGCGATGCGCTCCTCAGCACAGCGGTCGGTCTCCCCGTCGCCCGATCGTGACTCTCCAGCTTTCACGGTCCACCGCGACTCGGTCTCCGAGCTCCTTAAGGTCCCGGACCTCCGGGATCGCATCCGTGAGCGGGATGTCTCGTCCGCAACGGCCGTGCGCCTCGGCGTTGTCTCGGCGGTGTGTGGCTCCCTGGTCCTCGTCGCTGTCCTCCTCGTCATGTCATCCGAGATCCTGAAGGCGCCCACCCCGGTGACCGTCGCTTCCACCGCGGGCCTTCTCGGCGCTTGCGTCCTCTGCGGGATCTTCACCGGCGTCTGGGTGTGGGCAGAAGCCACCTTCGCCCGACGAGCGGGAGGCGTGGGTCTCCTCCGCTTCCTGTGCTCCTACTTCCTCGGAGGTGGACTGGTCGGCCTGATGTTAGTCACCCTCGTCCCAGGAACGGGATTCGCGCTGCGCGGACCGCCCGCTCTCACCATCGTGAGCATCGCGGTCGCTGCAACGTGCGGGGCGTTGATCCTTGGCGTTATCCATGACGGCCGGCGCCGCATCCAACGGGTCCGCGACGCGCTCGTGGCCCAAGCGACCGATGTGGTGCTCACGGGAACGTCTCAAAGCACGGAAGTGGCGCTGCTGCGGCAGACATTGAACGCTGAACTCCGGACGTCCCTTCAGCCACATCTCGATGCAGCAGCCTTCCAACTTGCTGCCGAGGCCACCCGCATCAACTCTGAAGTCACGGCGTCCGCCGCACGCTTGCTCGAGGATCTCAATGATTCCTCGGTGCGACCCTTGAGCCACCGTCTCCAGCAGCGCGCGATCTCGGCCGGGGTAAGTGTGGGGCCGCTGTCGTTTATTCGCGGAGTCGCGCGCCATCAGCCGTTCCGGCCGGGGATGGTGACCGCGATCTTCTTGCTCACGAGCGTGCCATCTACCTGGGTCGATGCAGGGCTTCCCGCCGCGGCCATCTCTGCCCTTGTTGGCAGTGCCCTCATCTACCTCATTCTCGGTCTCGGCAACGTCGTCATGGCGCGGGTTCCGCAATGGCACACGGTGACGTTCATCGGCTTCTTCGTTCTGCTGCAAGTTCCCTGGATGGCCACCGAGACGTTGAACGACCCCGTCATGTCGACCTCCCGGGGTGTCGGTTGGGCTGTGACCGTGGCGATCAGCGCCTGCATCGTGTGGCTCACCTCCGGTATTGGTGAATGGCGCGCGCAACAAGCATCGCTATTGCGCCTGTACGCCGATGACATCGACATGGCCCGCCTCCAACTCCAGGCACAGGACGAGGTCGTGCGCGCTCTTACGAAGGAATCAGCCCGAGCCCTACACGGTGCGCTTCAGTCACGGCTCGCCGCATGCATTCTTGCCCTCGACCGTGCCGTCGCCGCGAATGACCCCAAGGCCCATGCCGAAGCCATGGCCCAGGCGCGAGCGGTGCTGGCCGAGCCGTGGCCCGTCAGCGACGAACCCACTGCCCAGGCCAGCCTTGTTGACGGGGTCCGGGCCAAGGTCGATCTGTGGCAGGGCATCGCCGACATCACCTTCGTGATTGATCCCGATTGCGTCGACGTTCCCGGCGGTGCCGCTGACGTCGCCGTGGTGGTCATCGAGGAGGCCCTATGCAATGCGGTGCGCCATGGCGGCGCGGACACGATCATGGTGCGGGTCTCCACCGCTGTCGACCATGACAGCCGCGAACTTCGGATCCGGGTTGCTGATGACGGAGGCGGACTGCGTGGGCACCAACGGGGATTGGGCACCGCCTACCTCGACCAGGCCTGTCCGGGACGCTGGCGGCGCAGTACGCCCCCCTCCGGGGGGTGCCAACTCGATGTGAAGATTCCTCTCGATCCTTTGGAGGCTGAGACATGCTGACAGTGCGTGCCCGACCTATGCACCGACGCCTACGTGTTCGGTTCGCCGTGCTCGCTTGCGCCCTACCGCTCGTCTCGACTGCATGTATGGCTAGCGAGGTCGACACCGCGACCGAGGCCTCCCCCGCACAGTCAACCGACATGGCACCGCAGGCAGCAGTCACCTTCGACACCGGATTCGATGTGGAAGTCGATGGCTTTGGCTTTCCGAACTACGGCAACGAGGGGGAGGTCGAGAACCTGACCTCCTACTCGATGCGCATGCTCTTCGGTGATCAAGTCTGCGCGCAAATCGATGGCGAGGACTGTCTCCTCACTCCGACCGCCCGGCGGTGGATGGAGGTGCAGAACGATGGCATGGCCGGCGGCCACTGCTTCGGGATGGCTGGGTTGGCCTGGGCGCTCTTCGCGGGGTACGTCGACCCACAGGCCTACGGTTCAGACACCCCGGGGCAGATGTCCTTCGAGGCCAATTGGGGTCTGCAGGCAGACATCGCGACGGTCTTCGTCACCCAGGAAACCGACCCCACCTTCGCTGAGCGGCAAACCCTGACTCCCAACCAGGCGCTCGACGTCCTCGCCCAAGAATGGGCTGAGGGCCGAGGATACGTCTTCGGGATCTACCGACTCGTGGACGGCGATTTCCAGGACGGACACGCCGTCACTCCGTATGCGATCGAGGATCTTGGTGACGGACAGGTCGGCATCATGCTGTACGACAACAATTTCCCGTTCGAGGCCCAAATGATGGTTGTCGATACGACGACGGATACCTGGACCTACAGCACATCGGCCGATCCGCGGAACGATCCCGAACTTTACGAGGGTGGGGCGGACAATCCCCTGGTGCTCTTCCCCGTCGATCCCATGCTCGGTCCACAAGATTGCGCCTTCTGCGCCGGCGGGACCTCAAACGAAGCAGCCGGACTGGGCAGCCCGCCAGGAGGAGCCGACACATCAACAGCCGATGGCGACGTCAATGTTGTCTACCTCAATCAAGAGGCAGCGGGGCTCGGCGTGACCATTTCCGTGACCGATCTGGACGGCAATGCCATTGAGGGCATGCGTGAGTGGGTGCCGATGTCTCGCGTGATCACGAGCGCCCCGGTGATCGCCGTTCCGGAGAATGAGCCATTCGTGGTGACCGTCGATGCCGCCGAAGCTGTCGCTGACGCCACAACGGGGATCACCATCATCGGTCCTGGATACAGCTACGGGATTGAGGACTTCGTCATGTCACCAGGCGATGTGGATTCGATCATCTTCGATCCGGAATCCTCCAGCGTCACTTACTCCACGAACGTGGGAGCAGCACCGGACATTGTGTTGAGCCTGGATGGTTCGGAAGCTTCCTACGGATTCCTCTTCGGTGGCTTGGACCTACCCGGAGAGGGTGGCGCGATCACGGTGTTCTTGAATCTCGAAGCCCAAACGGTGACCGCCTTTACGACTACTGACGGGGAGGGGACGATCGACTTCGTGATCCGTCGCATTGATGATGTCAGCGATGAAGAGTACGTCAGCGATCCGATCCCCCTCTCCGCAAATGAATCCCTCGTCATCGAGTACGGAGCCTGGCAGGGCGATGGCACCGTCATGCCCATCGGCATCGACTTCAACGACGACGGGTTCATCGACGAGGACCTGATCGAGACCGACTAAGTGCTCAAGGATTGACACTGACCCCTGAACCAGCCGGACAGAGGTCTCGGACCGTCCACTAAACTGCCCGTCGGCCATCAAAACGCGTAAACACGACCTCCAAGCGAATTCTTGACAGGCGTGCTTACACGTCCCGGCCCCGTAGCTCAGGGGATAGAGCAGAGGTTTCCTAAACCTTGTGTCGGAGGTTCGAATCCTCTCGGGGCCACCACCTGTTTCCCCTTGCTGACGTAGGGCCTTGTGAAGAGCGGTCGAGCCGGTGCCTGCGACTCTTGGACGCCAGTCACATCTGAGTCACTTTCCTCCACCTGGACGGAGATTGCCCAACGATTGGTCAAGAAGCACCACAGGCCGCCGCCTCGGACGACTCAACAGAGACGTCCGAGGCGGCGATCCGATGAAGTGGAGTTCGCAACGGCCTACGGATACTCGAGGGGGCAAGCCACGGAGCGGGCCGGCAGCGTGCCGTAGAGCAGGTAGGGCGTCACCGCTGCATTGACGCATCGCGATGGTCCGCCGTAGGTCACATGCTGCGTGCCCGCGTAGGTGACCATGGAGGAGCCGGTGAACAGGTTGGCCGTGGCCCGCGCTCCGAGCCAGGGCGTCCGGTTGTCACCGACCGAGTTGATGACGATCGACGGCGTCGCCAGGCGCAGCGGTGCTGTCAACGCTGGCACGGACCGTCCGAGCGCGGGGAGACCCGCGCACTGAGCGCCCTCATTCAGCGAAATGAGACCCATGCCGGTCACACCGACCTTCGCCGCCTGCTCAGCGGCACCGGCAAGCACCTGCACACTCGGCCGGTCATGCATGTCGGAGCAGTTGACGAAGTAGAAGACCGGGCTTGACCCATCTTCACTGCGGCCGGTCTCAGGCCTGGCGGTGATGCGCTCGTACTGCTCACGGGTGACATTGCGGGAGTTGCGGATCGCGTCGTACAACCCGTTGATGTCCTTGCGCAAACCGTTCCACTGGTTCTGATACGCCGCGCCATTCGCGAGGTACCTCGTGACCGACCACCTCGTGAGTTCCTCGCCACCCTCTTGAGGGATCGTGTTCTTCTCCAGGAAGCGCATGACGGTCCGATAGGCGCGCTGAGACTTGGCCCCAAAGGCCCCGAGCATGGTCTGGATCGCCGTTGCGTCATCCCAGATGTGCTCGCGTGCGTAGTCGCCAATCGCGGGAGTCGGCGAAATGGCACCGTCGAGGATCAGCCCGCGCAGTCGGTGGGGGAACTGCTGCGCATAGGCGCGGCCCAACGTCGTGCCGTAGCTCATGCCCCAGAAGGTGATCTTCTCGGCCCCGAGCGCGCGGCGTAGTTGATCGATATCACGGATAACCTGCCAGCTCCCGACACTGGCCGCGGTCGTTTCATTGTCCGCGAGGCACTCCTGCAGGGCCTTCGACATCTTGCCGACGTAATTCTCAGTCACCGCCTCCCAGTCGACGGGGCCCGTCGCGGGGAGTGAGGGGTCGGCGACGCGACAGTTGTTGAGCACGGGTTGCGAGCTCCCGGTGGCACGCGGGTCGAAGGTCACGAGGTCATAGGAGTCCCGGACCACCTTGGGCAGTTGGCCGTAGGCGAAGTTGAGGGCATCCAGACCCCCGGCACCCGGACCGCCGGGGTTGAAGATGAGCACACCCCGCGTGGGAGCCACCGCAGCCCGGATGCGCGCGACCGCGATCCGATAGGTCCCCGAGTCGGCGCGAGCCCAGTCCCGCGGCACGGTGAGATGTGCACACTGCGCGCGCTCCAACTCCTCATACGCGCACGTCCTCCATCGCAGCGTGGGCTGAGCCTCCGCCCGAGGCGAGACCTCGCTGCGAGCATCAGCTTGGAGAGGCGCCTCGCTGACCGGCTGGGCGGTTGCCCCTGCCGGGATACCCAGCATCGTGACGGAGGAGACAAGGGCAACGATCAGGAGTCTGCGCATCTCTGGAGAGTAGGGGCTAGGACCTCGTCAGGCCGCCCATTGCGGGGTGGTGCAGTCCGGGCATCTCCATATCGTCCATGAGGACGGAACGTCGATTGACGTGGGCCCGGGAGACTCCTACACCGTCGCTGCCGGGCACGATGCCTGGGTGATCGGCGACGATCCCTTCGTGGCCTTGGAGTTCGAGGCCGCGGAGAGTTACATCTAGGCCCTTCACGCCCCTACCTACTCGGATGCGCGCTGGCCAGACCCCCTGTCCGGCAGTCGGCGCTGTCACGGGTGTGGGTCCGCGAGCCACCACACGGCATTGCGGTCCTGGTCCGTACCTTCGCGCAGCTGCCGGACCCCGTCGCGGTGTCGATAGTCGTTGGCGGCGAGAACACGGGAGACCCCGGCCAAACCGTGCCGCTCCCCGATGGCGTCTGCGGACCACGAACGCCGACCGGCGTGGTCGACCAATGTGCTCCGCAGCGCGATACGGCCGTTGACGCGCAGGAATTCGACCGCACGAGCCTGCTGCGGCCAGTCGATGAGCGACGACGTCGTGATCTCCCAGAATCCGCGATCTCCATCCCCATGCCACAGCGACGTGTGGGCATGCACGTGCCCCGCAAGCCAAGCAATGACCTGGGGAGAGCTCCGGAGCAGATCCACGACTTCAGCAGCTAGGTGACGCGGCTCGCCGTCGGTGTAGGAGTTGATCAAAGTCCATGACGGGTGATGGGACAACACCACGACATACCGGTCAGCGGACTCGTCCAGGGTCGCCTGCAGCCACCGGAACTGAGCATCGCCGATCGAGCCCTGCCAGCCTCCCGCGGGGTTGACCGTATCCATGGCGATGAACCGCACGCGCCCCATGTCACGGACCCACGGGCCCTGGAGTTCGTCCGCTGTCAGAAGCCGCCGGCGGCCATCCGGCGTGGCCGGCACCTCCGGAGATCGATCATCGTGGATGTAGCGGGCCGGCCCTATCGGAGCGACACCCTCGAGTGTGAGCAACGGACTCGCTCCCCGCGGGAGCCCGACCACTCGGCGATCCCCCACGGCCAACTCACGCAGGTCGATGTCGGCCGCGACCGTCCCCTGCAGCAGCGCATCGTGGTTGCCGGGCACCGCGAACCACGGTGCCGCGAGCCCTGGTGACAGAACGGCAGCCCGCGCGGCCGCGACAAGGCCGGGGATGCGCGGATAGCCGAACCGTCGCGTAGGCAGGTCATCGCCCATCGCGCCCTTCGGGCCATCTGGATGCCAATAGCGTTCATCCCACGGGTAGCCGTCGATCGATCCGACCCACTGACTCACCCCCGAATCTCCACTCCACGCCTCCACCGAGCCCCCATCGAGGACACGGGTGAACCAGTCACGCTCATTGCGCTGGGCATTGTCGATGAGGTCGCCCGTGACGATGACGGCATCCAACGGATCCGGGTACCCGTTAATCGCATCAACCATCGCCGCCAAGACCTGCACCGTGAGAATCTCCTGCGGCCGATAGGTGCCAATGACTCCCAAGCGACGCCGCAGGATCGAGTCAGGATCGGACAGTCGGTCGAGATACTCCATTCGCGCAGGGGACTCGGCATCGCAGACGTGCGCATCAGAGACGTGCATGATTCGCGCCAACAGCTCTCCGTCCACCGAGTCGGCTGCCTGCTCGGTGACCGCAGTGAGGTCGGCCCAGCCCAGGTCGTTCGGTCGGTTGAGCACGAGCCGCTCACGCGTGGTCACGGACCCTCCCAGCAGGGCTCCCCGCTAAGAACCCGTCCTACAAGGGATTGGTCCACGCCCGCCGTCCCTTTGCATCCACGACAACAACCCGTCGATACCGGCGCCCCGGATCCGCCTCCACGAACGCTCCGGTGATCAGCCCGGCGTCATCCGTAGCAAGAACACGGCCCTGGCGCCGCCCGCCGTGACCCACGGCAACTCCGGCTCCCCACTCCTCCTCGGTCTGCACTCGCACATCTCGCGCTCCGGAGCAGTGCACCTCGATGCCGTCCGGATGCACGATGACATCGTGGATGAGCGGACCCTCTGACATATAGGTCGCACCGTCACGCAACGCGCTCAGGGCCTCTTCGACCGTCGGTTCGGTCATGTGCAACATGGTCCATGCTCGACCAAGGTCGAAGAGCGGATAGTGCTGGTCATCCGTCGCGATCCCGAGGACTGCCCGCCCATCTCCGAGCAACGAATCCCACCACGGCGAGGAGTCGCCGCGCCCGCATTCGGTCTCTGCTGAGCCATTGAAGACCTCGATCCCGGCGAAGCCGCTGGCCTCCACCAATTCGGCCTCTGTCAACTGGTTCCAATAGGGGTGGGCGACATACGCCACGCCACCTTGCTCGGCAGTCCAGGCGCAACCGGCCTCCAGTGACGGGAAGGTCCGCACCTCGTAGTTCTCCTCCGCATTGGAGTACCAGTTGCTGCGGTCACCCCCCGGGTCCTCCGGGATGTCATGAATGCCATAGGCCAGGAACTCCGCCGACTGGCGCGGATACCTCGGGTAGCGCATGTCGAATCCAAGCTCCGCGGCGGGCACGAGTACGACGTCGTCACGCTCACGGGGCTTGGCTAAGCGCCAATGATCGGTGATCGCAACCACCCCAAAGCCCACCTCCGCATAGGCCTGGACGAGACGATCGGGCACCAACGTGCCGTCGCTCAGTGTGGAGTGCGTGTGCAGGGCAGCCTTCACCCAACGCCCCGAGCCTTCGAACGGATTCGACATCAGCGAACACCTCTCAACCGCGGATCAACAATCTCTTCCAGTGCATATCCCACCAGCGAAAAGGCCACAGTCACCAACACCACGCATATTCCCGGCGGCAGGATCCACCACCAGTAACCGTTGGACATGGCTCCTGCCTGGAATGCCTCTTCAATGATTCGGCCCCAAGACATGGAGTTTGGATCGCCCAGTCCAAGCAGGGCTAGGGTCGTCTCCGAGAGGATGGCGACGGCCACGGTGAGCACTCCTTGTGCAGTGATCACGGGGGCCACCTCCGGCAGGATGTGGCGTGTGAGCAGTCGCGCGTTGCTTGCCCCCAATGCGCGCGCGCGTTCAATGTACGGCTGCTCGCGGATCGACAGGGTCTGAGCGCGGACAAGCCGCGCGGTGAGGGCCCATGAGGTCACGGCAATGACGATGATGACGTTGAGCAGCGTTGGTCCAAGAATTGCAGCGAGCACGATGGCGAGCACGAGCCACGGGATGACGAGGAACCAGTCCGTCAGTGCGGTGAGCACACTCCCGATCGGTCGCCCGGCGTAGAAGCCCGCCAGGATGCCCATGGCCGCACCGAGTAGCACCGCCCCCAAGGTTGCGGCAATGCCCACGGTGAGCGAAACGCGCGTACCCACCAGGAGGAGGTCGAGCAGCGCGCGACCGAACTGGTCAGTGCCGAGCGGTGGAGTGACGCTTGGTGACTGCGTGGGAAGCCCGGGAGCGAGCGCCGGATCGAGATCAGTGGGTTCGACCACCACGTACGACAGCAGCGCGGCAGTCGTGAAAACCACGAGGATGCAGAGCCCGAGCATGCCGCGCCGATCGCGCCGGAAGGCACTCCACGTGGCAGCGGCAGCTCGACGCCTGCGAGTCCAGGTGAGGTTCGTCACGCCGACCTCACCCGCGGGTCGAGAAGGCCGTAGGTGATGTCGGCCAAGAAGGCAGTGAAGATGACAGCGCCACTACTGACGAGGAAGACCCCTTGAAGGACCGGGTAGTCAAGCGTGTTGATGGCCTCGTACGTCAAGAGTCCGAGACCGGGCCAAGAGAAGACGGTTTCAATGACAATCGCGCCACCGAGGATGAACCCTGCACTTAGCACCACAAGCGTGAAGATGGGCAAGACGGCGTTCGGCAGCGCGTGACGGCGCCGCACATCGGGGTCGGTCAATCCCTTCGCGCGGGCGAGCGCGATATAGGGCATGGACTTGACCTCAATCATGCTCGAACGCATGACAAGCAGGTACTGACCCACATAGCCCAGGGAGAGGGCTAGAACGGGCAGCGCCAAGTGCTGGAGCACGTCGACGGGGCCACCATCCGCACTACTGCGAAAGCCCCCGGCCGGGAACCAGCCCAAGAATCCTGCGAACGTCAACAGCAGGAGCATCCCAAGCCACCCCTCGGGCGTGGAATACAGAACCAGAGAGGTGTAGAGACTGCCGGAGTCGAAGGAACTACCGCGTCGCCAGCCGCCGCGGATACCGCCGATGACGCCGATCCCCGCCGCCAGCGCCGTGCCAACACCGAGGAGCAGGATGGTGGGCCACAGTCGCGAAACGATCAGCTGCGTCACATCGAGACCGGACACGAGCGAGACGCCGAGATTGCCACTCACGGTCTCCCGCATGTAGGTGACGAACTGCGCTAGAAGGGGTTGGTCGAGGCCGAATTCGGCTCGTTGCGCAGCCAGCGCCTCCGGCGAGAGGCGTTGGCTGCGCGCCAGTAGTGCGGCAGGGTCGCCGGGCATGATGCGGAAGAGGAAAAAGTTCACCGCGAGAATGAAGGCCAAGGTGAGCAGCGCCCACCCCGCCTTACGCGCGACGAAGGTCAACCGACCGGCGCCGCGGCTCACTGACGTGCCTTTACCCGCCTGCGACCCGCTATTCGCTGTCCGGGCGATCGGCGGCTGCGGGGCGGCGGCGAATCACGACGAACGCGACCACCAGGACGATGGCGACGATGACGACGATCCAGACCCAAGCGGGAATGCCCCCGCCGGAGCCGGTGTCAGCTGACGCCTCCTGTCCGGCCGCCTGGTCTGAACCGGCGGAGTCGGAGTCGGTCTCGGCCGGTGTTGACGCCGAATCCCCGCCATTGTCCGTGGCCTCCTCCGCACCCACGGGCGTCGCGGTGACGAGGGAGGTGTACGAGTACATCGGCGTGAGATAGCCGTCTCCCGCGGGGACCGGCACGATGCCGGTGACAAGATCCGTGCGGTAAGCGGCGATCGAATTCGGGTAAGCGATGACGATGGCGGGCACCTGGTCGTAGACGTACTGCTGTGCCTGCTTGACCAGTGCCAAGCGAGCGTCCTGGTTCATCTCCTCGCCCTGCTGTGCATACAAAGCGTCGTAGGTCGCGTCCTTCCAGCATCCGTCGCTCAAGTCCCCGCATTGATCCGAAGTGAACACCGACAACTGATAGTTCGGGTCAGGGTCGCCACTCCAGTACCAGATGTAGGCATCGAAGTCACCCGACTGCTGCATGTCGTAGACCTTGCCCGCACTCACCGGCTGAACCTCGGCCTTGATGCCCACCTGCTCGAGGAATGACGCAATCATTCGCCCAGCGGCTTCACTGCCGGGCGTGTCGTTCGACGTTGGTAGGCGAAGGATGAGCGGCTGGCCCGTCGCCGGGTCAAGGCGTATGCCGTCCGGACCCATCGGATAGCCCGCTTCGTCGAGCATGGCGTTGGCGGCCGCCGGGTCGTACGGGATCACCTGATCGTCCGGGATGTCGAGGTGCCAGTAGACCGACAGCGGCCTGACGATCGTCTCCCCCGGCGCACCGGCGCCTAGGTAGACCTTGTCGACGATGGCCTGCTTGTCGATCGCCATGGCGATGGCCTTTCGAACCTGCAAATCCTGTAGTGCCGGCAGCGGGTTGGAGTCGGGACCTTGGCCACCGAAGTTGAAAGCCAAGTTGATCCACGTGTCCGCGGTCACGCGTTGAACAGCCACATTGGGGATGGATTCGAGGGCGGGCAGCAGTGAACTCTCAAGGTTCTCGGCGATTTGGATTTCGCCGCTCTTCAGCGCCTGCACCATGGCCTCTTGGTTGGTGTAGAGGCGGTACACGATGGTGTCGTAGTGCGGGGCCTCGCCCCAGAAATTCGGGTTCCGCTCGAAGGTCCAACTCTGCCCCGGGTCAGCTGCCGTCATGACGTAGGGGCCGGAGGCCACCGTCGGGAACATGGACGCCTGCTTGATCTCCTTGTTGGGCTTGTCCGCATACGGGGCCCAGATGTGCTCCGGCACGATGTAGACCCACGGGGGCAATTGCGGTCCACGCATCGGCTTAGGAGTTGTCCACACCAGGGTGTAGTCGTCCGGTGTTTCGAAGGTCGAGCCCTTCGGGAAGTAACTCGTGAAGTAGCCGAACCCGTGGTCGATGACAAATTGATAAGTGAACGCGATGTCCTTGGCCGTCAGTGGTGTGCCGTCGCTCCACTTCACGTCGTCGCGAATCGAGCAGGTCCAGACACGGAAGTCGGCGTTGGGTTCGCACCCCGTGGCCAGGCTCGGCGCCGCGCTGAGGTCCTCGTCGGAGAACTTCAGCATCATGTCGTACTGCAGCGTCACCGATTCCCACTCCGTGGTGGAGTTGACCGCCCAAATGTTCGGGTTGTCGATCGCGACGGTGGTGCCGATGGTCAGCGTGGTGCCACCTTCAGCCTGCGCTGATGTCGCCGTTGCGAGTCCCCCCGTCATGGCCACCGCGGCGACAGCGACCCCGAGGGCCGCTCGACTCCGCCACCTACCGAAATTGCCGCGACCCATGACGACCTCCTCACCTGGTTCGGACAGTGTTCCAGTGAGTCCAGGCGGAGGAGCCGTCATTTCGTAAACTCCGCGATACGGGTGTGCGAACTCTGGGTGTACGGCGGGCGCATTTCGTGAGGCGAACGGGCCCTTTTTATGAGGCGCCGAGTACGACCTGGCTAATCGCTCGACGAAACAAGCCTTGCGCCTCGACCAGTGCGGATATGCCACCAGGCAAACCCCCCACCAAGGGCCAGGCTAAAGACGGCGGCCACCCATCCGAACTCACCAGTGAGCCCGGGGCCGACGAAAGCGGGCGTGGGAGTTCCGTTGACCACACCGGTGAAACTTGTCTCCACATAGGTGTTCCAAGCTCCGTGGAGGAGTACGGCCGGCCAGACTGATCTTGACCGATCCGTGACGACACCGATGAAGAGCGTCCAGCCGATGAGCGCCACGGCGAATGCAGGAAGACCCACCCACGTGCCGTACACGCCGAGGTAGATCCCGGGAAGGTGGTAGGCGAGCCAGATCGGCGTGAGGATCGCCGTCGCCACGAGGAAGGTAAACCGTGTTCGCAGAAGCGGCCACAGGAATCCACGCCAGCCAAGTTCTTCTCCGAATGCGGCGACACACGTTGTGATCAAGGCAAAGGGCACTACCAGCAGAGAGCCACGCAGCGCCTCACCAGAGAATTGCAGCCACCCGAGCATTGATGAGACCCAGTAGCCGGCGAGAACGACGGGTATTGGCAGGAGCGCGACAAGAATCCACCAGGAGGGACGGCCCCACCAGATGACTCCCGGACCGTAGAACCGCGCCGCCAAGGCTCCGAGCGCGGGGGCGAACATGATGACGTATGCGGCGATCGTGAAACCTGCGGGCTTGATCAGGGCAAGACCGACGGCCTCCACCACGATCAAGACGGAGAAGAAGGCCAGCAAACTTCTCTTCTGCGCTCTGGCGCGTGGAACGTGGGAGGGCTTGGTCACTGCTTCCCTCCCATCGGTTCCGTCGCGGCGTGAGCGTCACCCTACCCCCGCCCAGCCAGGGTGAATTCTTGTCGCACGTTCCACCCGGTCAGGGCAGTACTCCCGCTACTCCCCTTGGTCTCGTCCAACACTTCTCGCCGTAACTGGTGGGGCAATTAACTACTAGAAATAAGGGTGTGACGCGAGGGGCCACATTGACGAAAAAACTTGTCGACGACCCCTTGTGTTGCCTTGACGACAGGAGTAGAAATCTCTCAACGCACCGCGAGGTGCGGGTCGGTTCGAAAACCGGCGGCCTACCAGGTCAGACCTGGAGGACCCGAGTGCAAGCGGGTCGGACGCAAGGTACGGATCGAGGAGTCGAAAGTGACGCCAGCCAGCTGGAAACAGGGGGCGACCAGAGCGGGGAGCACACCGCGAAGGCGCCGGGAAACCGGAGGCGAGAACACGGCTCTAAGAGAACGGCCCCTCGGACTCATACTCCGAGGGGCCGTTCTACTTTTGTCTTGGCGCACGCTTGGGATCAGGGCGCTTCCGTCGCCACCACACGCCTCAAGGCTTGTCGCGACGTATCGTCAAAGAGTGGGACGTAGGGCGCTTCTCCGGCTGATGATGCTCGTTGGGCTCGCCATCGCTGTGCTGGCCCCGAACTCGGCCCAGGCCATGACTCCCCAACTCATCACCGGCCCCTACGTGTCCGGCTGGTTCGGCTATTGGGAGCCAGACTCCGTCGTCGAAACGCTGGCCAGCCAAGGCCGCACCACGGTGCCCGAGGTCAACCTCTTCTGGTGGAGTTTTGCCGGGCCAAACAAGCCGCTGTGCACCTACAACCCCGATAGCAGCTGCAGTGACGCAGGGGATGCCCCCTGGACCAACGCCCACCTCGCCGGACAGCGCGACATCATGCAGGCGGCGGGCATCCCGGTCTTCGGCTCCATCATCGATGGCTCGGGTGCCGGGGAACTTTCCGAGTTTCTCGCCGATGCCGAGCGCCGTGACGCGTACGCCGACCAGATCGTTGATTGGGCGCAAAGGGCCGGTGTCGACGGTGTCGACCTCGACATGGAGAAGTTCGCCTTCGCGGACGGCTCGAGCACCTGGGCAGCGACTAAGCCACGGTGGGTCGACTTCATCACCGCGCTGTCCTCACGCCTGCGCGATGCAGATCTCCTGCTCTCCGTGACCGTCCCGGCCGGCGAGTACCCCTTCGTCGAGGCTTGGATGTCGGAGAAGAACGCCTGCGGCAACGACCGCGGACCGATTGGCGCACCCAACCCGAGCACTGGCTACTGCGTTTACTCCTGGGACGAGATCATCGGATCGGTCGATCGACTGCGACTCATGGCCTACGACTACAGCTACGGCAGCCCGGGCCCCATTGGTCCGCTGAACTGGGCTGACCAGGTGGTGGCATCCGCACTTGACCAGCTTGGCAGTGCCCACCGCGCGAAGGTCTGGCTTGGGATCCCGCAATATGCCCGCAACTGGGTACGCCAGGACAACACCGGTGCCTATGTCACCCGCGGTGACTGCCCCAGCGGCTGGAAGCCAAGCGGAGGCGGAGTCCCCGGCATGCTCAGCCAGTCCATTGAGCGCGCCCTGCAGATCGCCGATCGCGAGCAGGTCACGCCGACGTGGGACGCGACCTACGGCGAGTACACCTACCGCTACTGGATCGACACCGATGGCACCGCAGGTGGCACGGCTGTCATCTGCTCAGCCGAGCGCGAAGTGTGGTTCGCCGATACCCGCTCAGCAAAGGTCAAGGCGAACATCGTTCGCGACAGGTCGATCGCCGGCGTCGCGGTCTGGGAGTTCGGCTTCGTGCTCGACGGCTTCTACAGCCAGATGGCTCGCAAGATCGCGCCCCCGCTGGAATTGCGGGCAAAGTTCGATGACACGATCCGCAAGGGCGAGACCGCCAAGGTCACCGGCAAGGTCCTGCGCGGTGACGATCCGGTCAAGAGCGCGAAGATTCGTGTCGTGTGGATCTCGAACAAGGGCAAGATCAAAGAGTTGGGCGTGACAAGGACCAACAGCAAGGGGCGTTACACGATCAAGGTGGCGCCCACGCGCAGTGGAACACTCAAAATCGCTGCAACATCTTCGGGTCAGAAGGCGGTCATCGAGCGGCCGATCACGGTCAAGGGCTAGACAAGCGACCGCTGACCAGAGAGTGCGCGTCCGGGGGCGCTGATAGCCCACGTGTGCTAGAGCCCCGCAAACGTGGAGATCAACGAGATCACCGCCGGCCCGATCGCCACGACGAAGACGCCCGGCAGGAAGCACAGAACGAGCGGGAAGAGAATCTTGACGCCTACCTGTTGGGCATGCTCGCGGGCCTTCGACCGGCGCCGCTCACGCATCGCCCGAGCCTGCTCAGCCAAGACCGCCGAGATTGGGACGCCGGAGCGATCGGTCTGGATGATCGCGTCCGCGAACTTCTGCAGATCCGGCTGCTGCGTGCGCCGCCGCAACTCGCGGAAGGCGTCCTGCCGCGACATCCCCAACTGCATCTCCTTGATGACTCGAGCGAATTCCGCCGACAGCGGCCCACTCTGAGACTTCGCCACCTCATTCATGGCGGCGGTGAGTCCCTGGCCCGCGTTCACGCAGAGGTAGAGCAGATCCATGGCCTCCGGCATTTCCTGCCCGATCCGTTCGGCACGTTCTGTCGCCCGACCACGCAGCCAGATGTCTGGCAGGAAGTAGCCCAGGAGCGGCATTCCCACGATCCCGATCAACCACCACCCGCCCCATTGGCTTGCCGCGATGAGCCCGAGCGACGCACCGAGGATGAGCCCCACGGCCTTTGCTGACTCTATTCGCGCCAGCGCACGCTCATTGGCGAAGCCGGCGTAGGCGAGGTTGCGGATGATGCGACGCCGGCCAGGACGCGTGATGAGAATCCGACCGATGCGAGGCAGCACGACAAACTGTCCTCGCACCGAGCCGCGGCCATCTACCGTGGTTGTCGACGCACCATAGTTCTGCACGATGGCCATGGTGGCTGCCCGCCTGCGTTGCGTGGACCGGACAGATGCCCGGGCGATGAGAGCGAGCAGCACCGCTGCCACCGCGAGTCCGACGAGGACAGCGGCGACGATGGGATCCGAAGCTGCGGCTGTCATCAGGCCTTCACCCGCACGAGGGCGGCCATCCATAGGGCGCCGATGATCATGAGGACGCCCGACCCGGCCAGCAGCACCAGTCCAATCGGTGTCGTCCACAGGGTGCTCACATACGTGGGTCGGATGACCGCGAAGACCGCGAGAAGAATGATCGGCAGGAGTCCGAGCACGATGGCTGACAGGCGGCCTTCGGCAGACATCGAGCGCACCTCCTGACGCACCGTCTCCCGGGCCCGAACGGTGTCCGCAACCGAGTCGAGAATGTTGCTGAGGTTGCCGCCGACCTCGCGCTGGATGCCGATCGCGATCACGGCCCATCCCATGTCCTGGCTGTCCATGCGATCGGCTACTCGTTTCAACGCTTCATCGGGAGTCGCCCCCATCGAGATCTCCGCAACCGCTCGTCGGACCTGACGCTCGACCTCTCCGGTGCCCTCCGCCGACAGCGACTCCAGCGCTTGTGTGAAGCTCAACCCCGTCCTCAGCGAGGACGACAGCAGCATGAGGAATTCGGGCAACTCCTCTTCGAACTGTCGACGGGTCCGGTTGCCCCGGACGCGGAGATACACGAACGCCCCCGCCGGACCAAGCAGCAGGGTAAGGATCGCGGCCGACACCGGGTTGCGCAGCATGAGCCACAGCAGCAGCCACGAGGCGGCCATGATCAGCAGAACACGAAGAGCGAAGCGCTCAGGGGACAAGCGCAGGTCAGCGACCGAGAGACCCCGCTCAATTGGCCGGTACAAGCCAAGTGCGCGGAGCACCGATGCCACGATTGAGCGGGACGGCGCCCGGCCCCGTGACCTGCTCTCGCGACTGGCCTCCAACCCACCTGTCGCAGCCCTCTGGACGTACTCGCGACGACGTACCCGCCGCCGGTTGCTTTGCCACGCGGCCAGCGCGAGGACAGCGACGACACCCGCGAGAGCGGCTACGGCAATAGCAGCGATGGCGAGCCCTGCATTCGATTCGTAGAAGATGCGGTCATCCATCGTCGACTACCTCTGGAAAAGCCCCGGATCGACGTCAACGCCTCGGTCCCTCAACTCGCCGAGGAACCCCGGGACGATGCCCGTGGGCAGGAGTGTGCCGCGCGGCTGCATCCCGTGTGCCTCGTCGAACTCGAACTCGAAGATGTCATCCATCAAGATGACATCGCCGTCCATGCCGACCACCTCTGCGATCTGCATGACGTGGCGAGAACCATCACGCAGCCGCATTTGGTGAACAACGAGATCAATGGCGCTGACGATTTGCTCCCTGATAACACGTATCGGCAGATCCAGGCCAGCCATGAGCACCATGGTCTCAATGCGCGAGAGAGCATCGCGGGGACTGTTGGCGTGCACGGTAGAGAGCGATCCATCATGACCGGTGTTCATCGCCTGAAGCATGTCCAGTGCGGCAGCATCGCGAACTTCGCCGATGATGATGCGATCGGGCCTCATGCGAAGCGAGTTGCGCACGAGATCGCGAATGCTGATCGCTCCTGCACCCTCAATGTTCGCCGGCCTTGACTCGAGTCGGACGACGTGTGGTTGCTCCAGTTGCAGTTCGGCTGCGTCCTCAATGGTGACGATGCGCTGATCCTCGGGAATGAAGGAGGACAACACATTCAATGTGGTCGTCTTGCCCGAGCCCGTCCCTCCACTGATGAGGATGTTGCGACGCCCGACGACGCAATCGCGAAGGAACTGCAAGGATTTGGGCGTCATCGTCCCCAAGGCGATGAGGTCCTCAACGCCCATGATCTCCCTGGCGAACTTGCGAATCGTCAGGGACGAACCGTCGACGGCGACTGGTCGAATGACCGCATTCACGCGCGACCCATCGGGAAGACGCGCGTCCACCATGGGACTCGCTTCGTCGACACGTCGACCAACGCGCGACACGATACGGTCGATGATTTCTCGCAGGTGGCGCTCGTTGACGAATCGTACGTTGGTGGGCTCGATCCGGCCTCGCCGCTCGACGTAGACATGGTCGTAGCCATTCACCATGATTTCGGTGATCGAGGAGTCTCGCAGCAGCGGCTCGAGAGGACCAAGGCCGAGGATGTCGTCGATGATCTCCTGGACTAGGCGGGAGCGCTCGGTCGAGGAGAGTGATTCCTCATCGCCCTTCACTGCCTCCTGGATGACGTCGAACACCGCATCCTGCAGGGCGGCCCTGTCCAGATCAGCCGAGTAGAGCTGAGATCCAAGTCGCTCCACGAGCCGCGCGTGCACATCGCGCTTGAATTGCTCGCGCGCGCCGAGGCGATGCTCGACGTTCACCTCGACGCCGGCTACTTGAGCCGCGCTCGCACCAGACACCTGTCCGAGTCGCTCTGCGAGACCCATCTCAGCGCTTCCTACGCCAGAAGCGGCGCCGCTTGGCGGGAACGGGAGCGAGGCCGGCTTCGCTTCGCGCCAAGGCAACGATCGCTTGACTCACCGGATGTCGTGGCATTTCCTCCACGATCGTGCCTCCGGTGTTGAGCGTCTCGGGCACATCTCGGCTAGAGGGCACTGCCGCCATCACCGCGATGCCCAGCACCTCTTCGACTTCTTCACGGGTTAGTCCAACCTCAGCGTTCGCACGATTGAGGACCAGGTGCCACTTGGATCGGGGATAGCCAAGGGCATCCATCGTGTCCATCGCCAACTTGATGTTCTTCAGTGATGGCAGGTCCAGGGTTGTCACCAGGACATAGGAGTCCGCGATCTCGAAGCATTGCAAGGAGACTTCCGTGAAGGACGGCGCTGAGTCCAAGACCACGAAGGCGTAGGTCTCACGCAGGGTGTTCACGATGTCGACGACCAACTCAGGTTTGACGAACTCCGCTTCCGCCGGACGCCCTGGGGCAAGGAGGACATCAACCCGATCGCGGTAGGGCGTCATGAGAAGTTGTGCCGCTCTCTCATCGATGGTGCCCGCCATTTGCACGGCCTTGCTGATGGTGACCTGGTTGCCCAGCTTCAAGAACACCCCTACGTCACCGAAGTCGAGATCGAGGTCTACGAGCGCCACACGGCCGACATCGAGATCCGCCAGCGCCATGGCTAGGTTCGTCGCGACGGTGGTCTTGCCACATCCCCCTTTGGCGCCGAACACCATGATCACTTTGCCGCGCGAGGTGTCCTGACCGCTGAGAGCACCTCTCACCTGACCGCTGATTGAGCGTGATTGACGGCAGGCGACCGTGATGGCCTCGACGTCGTCGGCTTGGACAACCTCGCGGATTCCTGAGCGAAGCGCCTCCCGCAGCACGTCTGTCTCCACGCGTTCGCGCAAGAGGACGATGCCGAGAGCGGCACGCTCCACTCGATAGCGCTGGGCGAGCGACGTCACGACGGCCATCGTGATGTCGGGCCCGACGACAACGAGGTCCTCTAATGGATGTGCGTCGAGGTACCCGTGAAGATCCTGGGCCGAGTGGACGAAATCGACTTGGCCCCCTAGGACAACCGAGTAACGATCAGGGTCAGCGTCACGAGAGGTCAGGACGACGGTCATGGCTGACCCGCAGGCGTGTAGACGGAATTGGCCGGGACCGTGGTCCCGTTCGACAGCAGGGACAGGTAGACCTGACCCCCTTGGGCGGCATTCACAAGCTTTGTCGCCTCGTTGGGATCGACAGCCAAGGTCACCAGAAGCGAGCCACTTTGTGCATCCGTGTCAAAGATCCCGCCGGCTTCGGTGACTCCAGCGACTGCGAGGACCTCCAGGGACGGGAAGACCACTCGTGTTTGTGTGACGGAAGAATCGCCCGACTGCTTGGCCGCGCTGGCGAAGACACCGACAAAGTCACCAGGAATCAAGAAGGCGCCGACACGGGGGGCAGCATCGAGGGCCAGGGACACCGCGACCTTGCCCTCGGGCACGTCGAGGAGTTTGGGGGCATCCTGCGGCTCGGCGAAATCGCCCGTGAGGAGGATCTGGCCCGCGGCAAGGTCATCGGGCGTGACCATCCCGCGGTTGCCGTCAGTCACCTCGAGCAAGACATTGCTCGGCGCGTATTCCTCGGGGAACTGCTGCCGCTCGATCAAGCCCTGCTGCTGCGCATCGCCGAGTGTCGTACCGGCCGGGATTTCACCGCTGGAGACCAGGACGTCCATCATGGTGAAGCGGCCGATCGCCCGATCTTCAGCGCCGCCGAGGTAGAGGTAGGTCAGCACTCCGGCGGCGGCGGCAAGGAGAAGCGCCAGCACACTCAGGAAGACGACCCTCTTCATATGCTCACCTTAGGCCTCATGGCATGTTTGCCACGGTCTGAACACCGAAGTTCGGCTGCGTCGAGAGCGACGTCGTCGCTATTTCCTGGTACGGCAGCACGGCGTTGGTGTACTCGTAGTACAGGCACGGCTCGTTTTCGGAACACTTGGCTGGCCAACCGGTACCGGTCATGTCTCCATAGCCATCTCCGGCTCCCCCTCGGCAGGTGCCACCATTCGCCTCCTTGACGCAGTAGCCGCGGAATCGTACGCCAACGAATGACCGGAGATCGACCGTTGAATCGCTGTTGCGCCACCCCATACCTACAAGCACGACCTCGCCAGAGTTGATGTAGTCCTGCAGGCGCCCAAAGAAGTTGCCGTCGCACGCGTCTGTGAGTTTGGCGAATGTCACGAACGTGGCGGGTACGGTCACATCGGATCCAGAAGTACAGGTGCCCGTGCCGAGGTCGATCCAGAAGGCGGCATTCTGCCCTTTCGAGGACACACCATCGGTGATGGTCGTGCTCGCGGGGACTCCGGTCGCTGAGAAGGTGGTGACGGAGCAGGAGATACCCGCAACCTTGTCCTTTGTGGCGACCACTTTGGCGCTCCCGCCAATGGCGAAGGCGCATGGCGGCAGCGCTACTTCCAATTCGATCTCCGCGAGGTTGACCTTGCCCCATTGCGCCTGTGCGCATGACCACAGCGTGACCCCATCCCCGGCGGACGCGCTTCCGTCGAGAAGGTCCGTGAAGGGTGTCAGCAACAGATCCCCCGAAACTCCTGACGTCTTTGTGGTCACACGGACATAAGCCTTGCCCGTGGCATCGGTGGCGCAATCCATCGATCGGGCGCTCAAGGCAGCACAGCCGCCCAGCGTGGATCCGCAGACTTCCTCGAGACCGCTAGCTCCGTCGGAAGAATTGGCGTTGACGATCCCTTGGGCGAAAGCGGTGGCGTTTCCCACGCTCGTGCAGGCCGCCGCGTTGAGCGCACACTCATAAGCCAATCCGTCTGCTGCCGCGTCGGCGCCCACCTGGACGGTCCGAGATTCCAAGTAGACACGCCCCATGTCGACGGTGAGAGCGAGTAGGCCGATGAGTGCGCCCGTTCCGAGGAGGACCGCCATCATCACACCAATCGCGCCCCGATCGCGTGAGCTTTCCGTGGACGCTATGACGTCGGCAGGCATAGCCACTCCGACGTCGCGGAGAGATTCTGGTCAGGGAGGGGGGCGAAGAAACTGAAAGGAAGCGACGTGGTGACGCTCGACATCGCCGTTGAGGTCGGGTCAGGCGGTGTGGGACAACTCGCGTTGATGACGACGCCCACACTGCCAGCTCCCGAGCCGGACATGGATGCCGCACCGGGCGCCGCATCCTGTGCCACGGTCGTCACCGAGCCGGCGGGCAGGGCGAGCGCGGCAGCGCGAGCGCCCTGGCTCGCCGAGTTCAGCAGCGCGATGCGGACATACAGCAGTCGGCCGCCGTCAATGACCGCCAGGAGAAGAATCAGAAAGATCGGGACAACGATCGCGAACTCAACTGCGACGGCGCCACGGTCAGTTCGTTGTTGCCGCATGGTGCGACTAGAGACCCAAGCTAGACCACAAGCCCGACAGGTACGTCTGAAGCGACCCTGAGAACGCAGTGATGCCGGCCACCACGGCAATTGCGACGACTCCAACGAGGATGGCGTACTCCACGGCAGAGACACCGTCATCGCGGCGAAGCCAGCGCACAAGTCGGTGACGAGTGTGCACGGTCATGTCTTCCTCCCAGGCAGGGCCGATGGAAAGCACGTCGGATAAGAGTACGGGTCCGTGGAGTAAGCGTAAACGGTCGAGGCCTTGGACGCCCCATCAACATGCCCCTACGTTGGGGGCTTGGGTCCCTATCCGTTATCCGATTGACGTCTGATAGCCCGCCGTCATCGCCGGACACGAGGCTTGGACGTTGGCGGGCTTAAAGAGCCAGGGCGCCGACTTCGTTCCTCGCTGCACTGCGCCCTGTCAATGACGGACTGGGCGATCTAGGGCCTTTGTTCCTATGTTCGTCGACCCTTGACGGGTCGAGAATTGCCCTATGAGCGCTCACGGGCAGTTCCCCTCCGCCTCGCTCGACGACACGACGAGCCTGAGCCAGCACCTCGCTGACCTGCACCATCGAATCCTGGAGACGACACCCGGGATTGAGCGGATCGGCTGCGCCATCTACGACCCAGCCGAGGGCATGCTCAAGACCTTCATCAATTCCACGCGCAATGGCGAACCGCTGGCCCGCTACCAGTACCCCCTTGCCTCTTCGGCATCCCTATCGGCGATGGCGCGCGATCGATCCACACGGCGTCTGGACAACCTCCCCCAAGATCTTGATCCGACCACGGAGCATTCCAAGTGGGTGCTCGAAATGGGCTATCGATCCTCGTTCACCACGCCCTTGTACTACCAGGGTCAACTTCTCGCCTTCTTGTTCTTCGATGCTAAGGAGAGCGATTACTTCACCGCTGAGGTCCAGCGAGAGCTCTTGCTCTTTGCGCAGGTGATCACGATGGCCATCGCTAATGAACTGGTCGCCTTGCGCTCCATCATGGGTGCGGTGAGCCTCGCGAAGGACTTTGCTGAGCTACGTGACCTCGAGACAGGGGCACACCTTGAGCGCATGGCGCGATATTCGCGGCTCCTTGGCCGGGCAGTCGCCGATGAACGTGGGGTGAGTGATGAATTTGTCGAGAACCTGTTCATCTACGCGCCCCTGCACGATATCGGCAAGATCGGCATTCCCGACCGAGTGCTCCTCAAACCGGGCCCGCTCGACGCCGATGAGTGGGAGGTGATGAAGACCCACACGACCAAAGGTCGCGTCATGGTGGACACCATCTCTACCGAACTTGACCTCACGACCGAGTCTGCGAACCGGCTCATGCGCAATATCGTCGAACTGCACCACGAGTCACTTGATGGCAGTGGCTATCCGCACGGCCTGGCCGGAGATGAGATTCCGCTGGAGTCTCGCATCATTGCGGTAGCCGACATCTTCGATGCTTTGACGACTGTGCGCCCCTACAAGGAGGCATGGCCCGCCGATCAGGCTCTGGCCGAACTGAACCGCATGGTCCATGGCGGCAAGCTCGACCCCGATGTCGTGGCCGCGCTCGAGCGCAATCTTGAGCAGGCGATCCTCGTGCGCGATACCTACCTTGAAGAGAAGGCAACCTTCAGCGCGTGAGCCCAGCCGATACCGGAAGACGGCCGATCTACAGCGTCGGAGCCCGCCGGCCCTATCTGTTGTGGCCTCCGCCCAAGCGATGGTCACGTCGAGACGTTCTGATCGTCGCACTCCTGACATCCCTTGTGGCCATCGCGCACGGGGGAATTCACGCTGAGACCGACCCCTTCTGGCAGGCTCGGGCCGGACTAGAGAATCTCGAAGGCGCACCGCTCGCTCGGCGAGACACCTGGAGTTGGGCCCCGGTGCCCGGGCTGTTTCAGCAGAACTCCCCCGGGTGGAATTCACTCCTTGGCGGCGCGGTGCGGGTCTTGGGAATTTACGACTGGGGCATACCCGGCCTCTTTGCCTTGACGATCTTGTCGATCGCCGCCCTCTACGCCGTCATCGTCGTCGCAGCGTGGTTGGTCGGCGCCCGTCCCATGCCGACGCTCGTGGCCCTCGGCGTCTTCAGTGTGCTGGGCTGGAGCACTCTGTCTGCCCGGGCAACGGTTCCCGCCTTGACGCTCTTCCTCAGCGGTGCCGTGATGGGCTACGGGCTTTCCGCGCCACGCTGGCAGATTTCACCCTGGGTGCGAATAGGTTCAGCCACTTCCATCGGCCTGATTCTTGGCGTGCTGGGCATTTGGGTACACACTTCGTGGTTGCTCTTAGGGCCGGTGCTGGCCATCGTGTGGGCGGTCCTGTGGTGGAGTTCGCCCACACTCTCGACGCCGCTGTCGGTCGCAACAATCGCCATGACCGGCGGTGCGCTCTTCCTGGCTCCCTGGCTCGGCCCCTATGGAACGGAGATCTGGGCCTACACGCGACGCACGCAGGAGGCAGCGGCTGGACTGTCCATCGAATGGATGGGGTTGCTTGAGGTCCCATCCCAATGGCACTGGTGGGCAATGCTGGCGATCTGTCTGTCAACGTCGGCTGCGGGTTTGGCTGCTTGGCGAAGTTCCCGTGTCGCCTTGCTCCTCCCGCTTGCAGCCTTGTCGGGAGTCATAGCTCTCGGCTCGTTGGCTGCTGCACGATTCCTGGCCATTGCCCTGGCGCTAGCCGTGCCGGTGGGTTCTGCCCTCCTGACCCGCATCATGTCCGCCGACGATCAGGCAAGACGCCCGGCGGTCTACTTCTCAGATCCCGTCCAACGGATTGTCTGGCTGGTAGTCCTGCTGCTGCTCACACCGGTCGCCCTCGTCGCAGCCAGCCCACTTGGGCGCCCGCCGGGCGCTGACGCGGTGGCTGACTTGCCATTGGATTGCCGACTTTTCACCGATCCCGCCATCAGCAACGTCGGGCTTCTCCTTCGTCCTGACCTAACCCACTACTGGGACGGTCGGATGGACTACTACGGGCGAGATCGGCTGCTTCAGGGAATCAACTTCCTCCACCTCGAAGGGCCGACCCCGGCACCCAACGGGGCGACATGTGTCGTCATCCGTGACCAACGGGAATCAGCGTCCGCAAATGCCTACCGCGACGCCATGGACGCCGAGCCGGGGTGGCGCCGTGCGGAATCAGCCGACGGGTTCTTGATGTGGGTAGCCGACTAAGAGCTACTCCTCAACGCGTTCGACCCGAGAAGGAAAGAGCCACCAGGCGAGGGCGGCACCGACCGCAACGATCCCTGCGGCGACCATGAGAGCGGTCGTCATGCCCGAGACGAAGGCATCCCCCGCAACCTGGCGGATCGGAGCCCCCACCTCTCGCGGGAGCTGCGCGATCGCGAGACTGCCCGCCGCGAGGGATTCGCGCACCGCCTCGACGACCGCCGCGGGTATCGCCACAATCGCATCTCCGGCAGCCGTGATCGCCTGTTCGATCGAGTTTCGGTAGCCGAAGGCCAGCAGCGAGCCGAGAACGGCCACGCCCAGTGACCCACCCAACTCGCTCATCCCGTCATTGACCGCGGACCCCATGCCCGCTCGCTCACGAGGCACCGACGCGAGGATTCCGTTGGTGGCCTGCGGCAGCACCATGCCGAGGCCGAGCCCCATCAAGCCGAGGCTGCCACCGATGTGCCAGTAGGGCGAGTCCGCCGTCAGGTACGCCGCCGCCGCGAGGCCAAGAGTGACCATCGACAAGCCGATGACCACCGTGATTCGTGTGCCGATCCGCTCGGCTATGCGGGGGCTGAACAGGGACGCGATGAGCAACCCGCCCGCTCCGGGCAAGACGGCGATCCCGGACTGCAGTGGCGAGTTGCCCTGAACCAACTGCAGGAACTGCGGGAGGAAGAACATCACACCCATGAGGGCGCCGTACACAAGCGCGACCGAAATCACCGAAACAGTGAAGAGACGCTGGCCAAACAGGGACATCGGCAGCAAAGGTCGGGGAACCCGCCTCTCCCACCAGACAAACGCCGTGAGGAAGACGATGGCGGTAACGGCGGAGCCAATCGTCAGCGCCTCGATCCCCGCATCGGGCACCTCGATGACGGTGACGACGAAGGCGATGAGTCCCACAGCCGACAGTGCGGCACCGACGAGGTCCAGTCGGGGCTTGGTCGGGTCGCTCGACTCCGGGAGGATGCGGAACGCCGCCACCAACACGATCAGTACGAGCGGCGGGTTCACCCAAAAGATGGCGTGCCACGTCGTGTGTTCCAGCAGTAGCCCGCCGACGATCGGTCCGAGGGCCACGGCGGCACCCGCCACCGCCGCCCAGATGCCGATCGCCTGCGCCCGCTCCCGTGGATCAGTGAAGACCTGCGCCAGGATCGACAGCGTCGACGGCATGATGAAGGCGCCACCGACGCCCATGATCGCTCGCCAGAAGATGAGTTGGCTGGCATCGGTCGCGAAGCCCGCCATAAGCGAACCCACTCCAAAGATGATGAGTCCGAGGACGAGAGCCTTGCGGCGGCCAAAGCGATCGCCGAGGGTACCGGCCAGCAGGAGCGACCCCGCGAAGAGAACCGAATAGGCATCGACCACCCACTGCAGCTCGGCGGTCGATGCCTTGAGGTCTTCCTGCAGCGACGGCAGAGCCACGTTGACGATCGTGTTGTCCAGAGAGATCAGGGCCAGGGCGCCAGACAGCACGACAAGGACGAGCCACCTGTGCGAATTCCCTGCTACCACGGCAGCAGCCTAGGTGGACGCGCAAGCGCCACCGCCCGGGCTACGCTTCGTGTTCCGGATCAACGAAGGAGCGGCCGTGGTTGAACTGACCGGACTGGTGCTGTCCGAAAGCGACTCCCTACAGCGGGAGATCTATTCGCTGCTGACCATTCTGCTCATCGCCGCGTTCACTCCCCTCATCGTCGGCCTCCTTCGCATCAAGGTGGCCGAGGTCGTCCTCCTCCTGGTCTTTGGCATTATCTTCGGCCCCAACCTCGTGGGCGCGATCTCGGTCGATTCCTCCATCGAGCTCTTCTCCGAATTGGGCTTGGGCTTCCTGTTCTTCCTCGCCGGGCTCGAACTCGCGCCGGCATCGATCAGGGGGCAGTCCGGTCGACTCGCGGTCAGCGGGTGGATCATCTCCCTGGCCATCGCCATGGCGGCAGCCTTCGCGCTGGAGCGAACCGGGGAGATCCAAGACTTCATCGGCTTTGCCATCGTGCTCACGAGTACCGCACTCGGCACCTTGCTCCCCGTGCTCCGTGACTCAGGAGAGCTCAAGACACCGTTCGGCAACTTCTTCATGGGCGCGGGAGCCTGGGGCGAGTTCGGCCCAGTGCTCGCCATCGCCATCCTCCTGAGCACCCGGTCATCGTGGGCAGCAATCCTGCTGCTCATCGCCTTTGGCCTGATCGCGTACGTCGTCTCCAAGATCCCTGGACGCTTCTCGACCCGTCGAATCCACGAAATCCTCGACCGCGGCTACCACTCCTCGTCGCAGACCGGGGTCCGCTTGACGATCGTGCTCATCGTCCTCCTCCTCGCAGTTGCGAGCGGCTTCGGTTTCGACGCAGTACTCGGTGCTTTCGCCGCGGGCGTCATCATGCGCCAGTACCTGCCGGAAGGAGTCGAGACCGAACTTCAACGTCGAGTCGAAGCAATCGCCTTCGGATTCTTCATCCCGCTCTTCTTCATCGTCTCCGGAGCCAACATCGACATCATGGCCATCATCGCCAAGCCTTGGCCAATGATCATCGTGTTCGTGATGCTGCTGCTCGTTCGCGGACTTCCACAGTTCTTCCTCTATCGCAAAGCGATCCCCGACACCCGTGAACGCACACGATTCATGCTCCTCGTCGCAACGGGCCTACCCATCATCGTTGCCGTCACTACTGTCGAGGTCGCCGCGGGCCACATGACGCAGAACGACGCGTCCGAGCTCGTCGCCGCCGGTGCCCTCTCGGTGCTGTTCTTCCCCCTCATTGCCACCATGCTGCGCCGGAAGACGCCGGGATCAGGCGCGTCGGCACCGGTACACCAGGAGAGTTAGGCCCGCAGGGCAGCGACGGCGTACAGCGCGATGCCCGCCGCCACAGCGGCGTTGAGCGACTCGGCGGCTGAATCCATGGGGATCGACACGCGGTAGTCGCACGCCTCACCGACGAGACGGCTGAGCCCGCGACCCTCACCACCGACCACGATGACGAGGGCATCTGCCGCGACATCGGCGCCGAGCGCCGTGAGTTCGAGATCGCCATCGGCGGCGAGTCCGATGATCGTGCAGCCCGCCTTCGCGTAGGACTGGAGCGCACGTGTGAGATTGGTGGCGCGCGCCACCGGCACGCTGGCCAGGGTTCCCGCGCTCGCCTTCCACGCCGAACCGGTCACTCCAGCAGCGCGGCGTTCGGGGATGAGCACTCCCTGGGCTCCGAAGGCGGCGGCCGACCGCACGATCGCACCGAGGTTGCGTGGGTCGGTGACGCCATCCAGCGCGACCAGGAGCGGCGGCGCTCCGCTCTCGATGGCGCGAGCCAGCAGGTCATCGGGATCGAGATAGTCGTAGGCGGGCACGGTAAGCAGCAGTCCCTGATGTACCGCTCCCGCGGACATGCGATCGAGTTCGGGTCGGGCAACCTCGAGCAGAGGCAATCCGCGATCGGTGGCCAGTGTCAGAGCCTCCCGAACTCGCTCGTCGGTGTCGACGTACTGCTGCACGTAGAGCGCCGACGCGGGGATCTGTGCCCGGAGGGCCTCTACCACCGGATTGCGGCCTACGAGGACTTCGCGCCCGTCACTGCGCTTGCCACCCCGAGGTGTTTGACGCGCTGAGGCCTTCTCTGCCGCACGCGCCCGACGAGCCGCAGGATGACTGACCCGGTCCTTGGCCTTGGGCGTCGGGCCCTTGCCCTGGAGACCCTTCTTGCGCTGGCCTCCTGACCCGACGGTGGCGCCCTTCTTGCTCCCCGGGTTGCGCATCGCACCCTTGCGTTGGGAATTGCCGGCCATCAGGACTCCTCTGCCAGGGACCAGCGCGGACCGCTGGCGGTATCTTCAACCACGATCCCCGAGCTTGCGAGGCCATCGCGTAGTGCGTCGGCAACGATGAAGTCCTTGCGTTCGCGGGCTGCCTGTCGTTGCGCCAGGACCACCTCGACGAGTGGGCCCAGGGCGCGACGTGCGGCACCGTCGTCGCCGCCCTCGCGCCACTGAGGAGCGAAGGGGTTGAGCCCCAGCACGTCGGTCATCGCCACGACGGCATCGAAGGCCGAGCGCGCAACCGCGTTGTCGCGTGAGGCCAGGGCGGAATTGCCTTCGCGCACGGTGTCGTGGATGACCGCCAGCGCCTGCGGAACTCCCAGGTCATCATTCATCGCGGCGACGAACGGCTCGGGCAGCGGGGACGTGGGATCGGCGTCGCCTAGTTCCTCGGCCGCACGTCGGCAGAAACCTTCGATGCGCCGGTACGCCGAGGCCGCCTCGGCCATGGCCTCGTCCGAGAACTCCAACATCGACCGGTAGTGCGCCGAGCCGAGGTAGTAGCGGAGCTCGACCGGTCGAACCCTCTGCACCACCTCGGACACGAGGAGGGAATTACCAAGAGACTTGCTCATCTTCTCGCCGGATGTCGTCACCCAAGCGTTGTGCATCCAGTACCGAGCGAACTCATCACCCGCCGCCTTCGATTGGGCGATCTCGTTCTCATGATGCGGGAAAAGCAGGTCGATCCCACCGCCGTGGATATCGAACGTTGAGCCGAGGTAGCGGCCGGCCATCGCGGAGCATTCAAGGTGCCACCCTGGACGGCCGGGTCCCCACGGCGTAGCCCACTGCGGCTCACCGGGCTTGGCCCCCTTCCAGAGGGCGAAGTCGCGCTGATCGCGCTTCGCGTCCAGGTCGGAGTCCGTGGCCGGTTGCATGTCGTCGAGTCGCTGGCCACTGAGGGCGCCATAGTCGGCGAAGGAGCGTACGTCGAAGTAGACATCGCCATCAGCGGCGTACGCGTGCTCGGAGTCAATGAGGCGCTGCATCATCTCGATCATCTCGGGCACGTGCCCGGTCGCACGTGGCTCGTAGGTGGGCGGCAAACAACCCAGTACGTCGTACGCCCACGCAAAAGCGCGCTCATTGCGCATCGCGATCTGCCAGAAGGGCACGCCCTCCTCCGCGCCACGCGTGATGATCTTGTCGTCGATGTCCGTCACGTTGCGGACGAAGGTGACATCAAAACCTGAGCGCACGAGCCAGCGCTGGAGAATGTCGAAGACGAGGCCGGAGCGAATATGCCCCACGTGCGGTGGTGCCTGCACCGTGGCGCCGCACAGGTAGATCGACACCCGTCCGGGCTCAAGAGGCACAAAGTCGCGCACCTCGCGCGCCGCAGTGTCATAAATCCGCAGGACCACCGGATAAGACTAGTGGGCCCACATTCCTCGTCGAGTGTGCACTCCCGCGCGCCAAAACCGGCGATTCCATGCACGCGAGTGCACAGTCGGCGCAGGGGTGGCTCAGGGGAGGCGCGCGATGACCTTGTCCGGCGTCACCCGGCACACGATGCGGACGTTGTCGGTGCCGTCATCTCCGACGTAGCGCGGCGTGCCGTTGTAGAGCTGATTGAGGCGATCAATGAGTTCCCGGCCCCCCTCCTCCGTCATCGTGACCGTGCCCCGGACCTCCACATAGGTGTACGGCGCGTCACGGGGGTAGACGAGCAGGGAGACGCGGGGATCGCGCTCCATGTTCAACGTCTTGCGACGACCCTTGATCGTGGAGAAGAGCAGATCATTGCCGTCACGCTCAACCCAGACGACAGTCTGCTGAGGGAAGCCGTTGGGATTCAGCGTGGCGATGGTGGCGAACTCGGGTGCATCGAGGATCGCGTAGGCCTCGGGAGGAATGGTGGCGCTCATAGAGGAGACGTTACCGGTTGGATGATCGCGGTGGCGATGGCGGCAAGTCCTTCGCCACGACCGGTGAATCCCAGGGCGTCCGTCGTGGTTCCGCTGACAGTGACCCGAGCACCCGCCGCCTCGCTCAGCACCCTCTCCGCCTCAGCGCGCCGGGTGCCGATGCGCGGTCGCACACCAATGACCTGGACGGCGATGTTCCCGATTTGCCAACCCGCTTCCGTCACTCGACGCGCCGCCTCGGCGAGGAGTGCCACGCCCGCCGCCCCCGCCCACCGCGGATCATCAGTCCCGAACTGAGAACCCAGGTCGCCCAAGCCGGATGCGCTGAACAGGGCATCGCAGGCTGCATGAGCCGCCACATCCCCGTCAGAGTGGCCAGCCAGACCCTCGCCGTCCCACAGCAGGCCGGCAACCCAGAGCGGCCGGCCCTCCCCAAACGCGTGTACGTCGACGCCGATGCCGACCCGGGGCATCTCAGCCGACCCCATCAGACGCCCTTCTGCGCGCCAGAACCGCCTCGGCGAGCACCAGATCGAGGGGGCGGGTGATCTTGAAGGCCTCTTCGGCGCCCGCCACCGTGCTCACCATGACGCCCTGGGATTCCACGAGACCAGCGTCATCGGTGACATCCGCGGCGTCGCACGATGCGTGAGCCTGCTGCAGGACATCACGGCGAAATCCCTGCGGCGTTTGCACGGCCCGCAGAATGCTGCGATCCACGGTTCGCGTGACACTCCCGTCGCCGTCCACTTCCTTGATGGTGTCGACGACGGCGAGCACCGGGATCACCGCCTGGGCCCCGGAACGCACGGCTGCGACGACACGGTCGACGACCTCCGGAGGCACCAACGGACGTGCGGCATCGTGCACAAGGACGACGTCGACATCGGAAGGGAGGGCGAGCAGGCCCCGCGCAACGGAGTCTTGCCGTGTCTCGCCGCCCGCCACGACAATGAGTTGGGCGTCGTGTTCGATGCCCGAAAGCAGACTTCGTGTGACCTCGATGGCGTCATCGGGAGCCGCAACGACGACGAGGTCGACATCTCGCGCCGCTGCCACTGCACGAACAGCATGGACAAGAATTGGTTGGCCGGCGAGTGATCTCAGAGCCTTGGGGGCGCCCGGACCGAGGCGTTCACCGCGGCCCGCCGCTGGCACGATGACAGCGGTTCGGGCAGGACGCATAGCGACCTCCGACGACTAAGTCAGGAAGCGAGAACCTCATCGAGGATGGCCTCAGCCTTGTCCTCGTTGGTCTTCTCTGCCAGGGCAAGTTCGCTCACGAGGATCTGCCGTGCCTTGGCCAGCATCCGCTTCTCCCCGGCCGAGAGGCCGCGCTCGCGCTCACGGCGCCACAGATCGCGGACGACCTCGGCAACCTTGATGACGTCACCCGAGGCGAGCTTCTCCAGGTTGGCCTTGTAGCGGCGGGACCAGTTGGTGGGTTCTTCGGTGTAGGGCTGGCGCAAGACCTCAAAGACGCGGTCGAGGCCCTCCGCGTTCACGACGTCACGCACGCCGACCAGGTCGACGTTGTCCGCTGGGACACGCACCGTGAGATCGCCTTGGGCAACACGGAGAACGAGGTATTCCTTCTCTGCTCCCTTGATGACTCTGATCTCGACGGCTTCGATGAGGGCGGCCCCGTGATGGGGGTAAACGACAGTGTCGCCAACCTTGAACGTCATAGAGAAGAACCCCTTTCCAGGCCATCTAGAGTACCACGGGCCCCAGGCGCATCAACTTCGGTGAGTGCACCCGTTAGGCTTGGCGCACCGATTCGTCGCGGCCTGGCCGCACTTCGCACGAGGAGTTTCGCGTGATAACACTGCGTCGTGACGGCCAGGCCTTGACCCGCCCCGGCCGCAAGCGCATCGCCCTCGCCGTTCTTGCGCTCGCTATGGTACCCGCGCTGAGCGGTTGCTGGCAGGGCTTCGGCGCCAGCACCACCATGCAGAACTCCATGAACTCCGGCAACGGCACCCAGGTGACCGTCGGCGAACTACGCGTTGAGAACGCCACGATCGTGCGCGGGGATGACGGCACCTCCTCACTCATCATGTCAATCTTCAACCGCGGCCCGGAGGCTGACGAACTCGTTGGCGTCGCCCTCAACGGTGAGCCCATTGACATCACGAAACTCAGTACGACGGCGATTGAGCCGGGGAGCTTTCACACCTACGGGTACGGCGCCGAGGGCCAGGCACCCGATGGCTACCTGCTGACGTCGAACCTCAATGTCGAGCCCGGGTCCTACGCGACGGTCACCCTGGCCTTTGCCAAGTCGGGGGCCACCGAGTTCGAATCGATCGTCGTCCCGGCAGTCGGCTACTACGAGGGGCTCGTTCCGCCCCCGGCGAACTAGCGCTCAGAGTCCGCGCACCCTCGGGTGCGAGCCTTAGTCCGCCTCCATCTTGTAGCCCAAGCCACGGACCGTCACGATTAGCTCCGGGGTCGCTGGGTCGGCTTCAACCTTCGAGCGCAGCCTCTTGATGTGCACGTCCAGGGTCTTGGTGTCGCCCACATAATCCGACCCCCACACACGATCAATGAGCTGGGCCCGCGTCAGGACGCGCCCCGCGTTCCGCATGAGCAACTCGAGTAGGTCGAACTCCTTCAGGGGCATCGAGACGGACTCACCGCGCACAGCCACCACATGCCGATCCACATCAATGCGGATCGGGCCTACTTCAAAGACATCCGGTAGCAATTCCGTGGGCTGTCCATGGCGACGGAGGACGGCCCGGATTCGGGCGACGAGTTCGCGCGAGGAGAAGGGCTTGGTCACATAGTCATCAGCACCGAGTTCGAGACCGACGACCTTGTCGACCTCGCTGTCCTTCGCGCTCACCATGATGATGGGTACGGATGACCGCTGACGCAGTGAGCGGCAGACCTCGGTGCCGGAGACACCCGGGAGCATGAGGTCCAGGAGAACAAGGTCGGCACCGTTGCGATCGAACTCGTCGAGTGCCTTCGCTCCGTCGTCCGCCACAGCAACGTCGTACCCTTCCCGGCGCAGCATGAAGGACAACGCATCCGAGAACGACTCCTCGTCCTCCACGACCAGCACTCGGGTCACGCTGAATCCTCCTCGATATGTGTGGACTCCAGATCAGACGCGTGATCGCGGACTTGCGGGGCCAGCGGCAGCCGAAGCGTAAAGGTCGACCCCACGCCGACCTCCGACCACACCCTCACTTCGCCACCATGGTTCTCGCACACGTGCTTCACGATGGCAAGTCCGAGCCCGGTCCCCCCGGTGCCGCGGGAGCGGGCGGGGTCAGCTCGATAGAAGCGCTCGAAAATCCGATCGAGATCCTGAGACGGAATGCCGATCCCCTGATCTTTGACATCGATCTCGACAAGGCCATCCTGCACGCGAGACGTCACGGCAACCCGAGTCTGAGCGGCTGAGTAGTTGACCGCGTTCGCCACGAGGTTGCGGACCGCGGCAACAATCTGCGACCGCACGCCCAGGATCTCGATTCCGGTCGGCCCCGAGACGACCAGTTCGATGTCCTTGTCATTGATCGCCGTACGAAGTTCGTCACACGCTTGACTGATGGCCGTGTCGATATCGAAAGCCTCTGCGCGCGCCAACGTGTCATCGCCTTGCACGCGCGAGAGGTCAATGATGTCGTTGATCAGCGTCGAGAGCCGGGCCGACTCCTTCAGCATTCGCTCCGCGAAACGCTGCACCTCATCAGGATCATCGGTTGCGGACAGAATCGCCTCGGCAAGCAGCGACATGGCTCCCACCGGTGTCTTGAGCTCATGGCTCACATTCGCCACGAAGTCGCGTCGAACAGCGTCCACGCGGCGATCCTCACCCTGATCGGCGACGAGGACGGCGTAGTTCCCACCCGAGAGCGGAGTGACCACGACCCGAAGGTCGAGCATTCCCCGTCCGAGCGGAGGTCGACGAACTCGTAGTTCGCGCTCACGCACCTCGCCGGTCCTGGCGGACTCGGCGACGAGCTCTCGGATCTCGTCCACGGTGACCGCGTCCCGTCGCACGAGACCCAGGGCCTCGGCGCGTGCCGAACTGCGGCGGATAGCGGCACTCGCGTCCACGACGAGCGTCGCCATGGGCAACGTGGCGAGGATCCGACCCACATCGTCGAGGTCGGACACGTCGGTGATGCCCTGGGGAAACGCCGTGGCCATACGGCGAGAATATGACGCGCCGGACCCGGGAGACCCTCGAGTGGCGTTTCGTGCTCCATGATTGGTTGAGCGTTCATCCGGTTGGGCCCGGCGTTAACCTCAACGTTGCCGCACGTTCACCCGGGGCGGCGACACTCTGCTCGACGATTGGACACCACATGCGCGAGGCGTTTACCGAGCAACTCGACGGGGTCAGCGATGAACTCGTCAACATGACCCGCATGGTGGGTTCGGCCATGAACCGAGCCACCCAGGCACTGCTCGATGCCGACCTGAAGTTGGCCGAGGAGGTCATCGCTGCCGACGCGGCAGTCGACACGATCACATCTGAGGTTGAGGATCGATGCTTCGATCTCATCGCCCTCCAGGGACCGGTGGCCTCGGACCTGCGCGTCGTCATCGGCGCTCTGCGCATCGCCTCCTCGCTCGAACGCATGGGCGACCTAGCCGAGCACGTCGCCAAGCAGGCCCGAATGCGCTACCCGGCCGTGGCCGTCCCTCAAGAACTGCGAGCCACGTTCGCCGAGATGGGCGGTATAGCCGAAGCCATCGTGTCCCAGACCGGCGCCGTTATTGCCACGAAGGACGTCAGTCTCGCCACCGACATCGCCCGACATGACCAGCAAATGGACCACTTCCATCGGGAGTTGTTCCGTATCGTGCTGTCTCCCTCGTGGTCGCACGGGGTGGAGGCTGCGGTCGACGTGACCCTGCTGTCCCGCTTCTACGAGCGGTACGCCGACCACGCGGTGTCGGTCACAAAGCGGGTCGTCACGATCGTCACGGGCGAGCCGTACGCCGGAGTCGCCCTCGACGCCACCGCCTAGGGGCCGTGGGGCCCCGGGCCCTCCGGGCCGAGGGCAAAGGTGCCGAATCGGGGCCGATAGGCCAGACTATCTTCCCGGAGGTTTCCATGGCACGTCATTTGCGCGACATCACTCCGCGCCGTGCTGCCGTCCTTTCGCTGCACACCTCCCCCCTCGATCAGCCCGGTACCGGCGACGCCGGTGGGATGAATGTCTACGTCCTTGAGACCTCCCGCCGCCTCGCCGCCGCGGGCGTGGAGGTTGAGATCTTCACCCGCGCGGTGAACTCCTCACTTCCCCACCGCGTCGAGGTCGAGCCGGGCGTGACCGTGACACACCTGCGCGCTGGGCCGTTCGAGGAACTGCGCAAGGAGGAACTCCCGGGCCAGATGTGCGCTTTCACCGCCGGGCTACTGCGGTTCGAGGCCGGGCGCCCCGAGGGCTGGTTCGACCTCGTCCATTCGCACTACTGGCTTTCCGGGCAGGTGGGCTGGCTCGCGAGCGAGCGCTGGGATGTGCCGCTCATCCACAGCATGCACACCATGGCAAAGGTCAAGAACCTCGACATCGCCGAAGGTGACCGAGCCGAGCCAAGGATCCGCATCATTGGTGAGGAGCAGGTCGTCGACCATTCGACGCGACTCGTCGCCAACACTGACGAAGAGGCACGTCAACTCGTGGAGCTGTACGACGCGCCCGCTGACCGCGTCGACGTCGTTCACCCCGGCGTGGATCTGGAGAACTTCACGCCCGGAGACCAGGAGGCGGCCAGAGCGGCGCTGGGACTTCCAGCCCACGCCCTGGTGTTGCTCTTCGTCGGCCGCATCCAGCCACTCAAGGCGCCAGACGTCCTCGTCCGAGCCGCCGCTGACATGGTCTCGGAGGACCCGTCCCTCCGTGAGCGCCTTGTCATCGCCATCTGCGGTGGCCCATCGGGTTCTGGCCTGGAGCATCCGTCGGCCCTCGCGGACCTGGCCCGCGATCTCGGCATCGCCGATCTCGTGAGATTTGAGCCCCCCGGGGACCGCGAGCGCCTGGCCGAATGGTTCCGGGCCGCTGACGCCACCGTCGTTCCGTCCTATTCAGAGAGTTTCGGACTGGTGGCGGTCGAGTCACAAGCCTGCGGGACTCCCGTCGTGGCCGCGGCTGTCGGCGGGCTGCCTACAGCTGTCGCGGACGGGCGCTCCGGCATCCTCGTCCCCGGCCACGACCCGCGGGTGTGGGCACAGGCCCTTCGACGGATCGATACCCCGGAGGTCGGACTGCTCGCCGCAGGCGCTCGATCACATGCCGAGCAGTTCAGTTGGGCGCGGACAGCCGACGGCCTGCTGGACACCTACCGAGCGGCCGTGGGCGGACATCTCCTCGATGCCGTGGCCGCGGGCAATCGTTGACCGAGGCAGAACGCGTCGCCCAACTCATCACGACGTTCGCGGCCGCCGAGGAACTACCGCTGGAACGTTCCGGTACGAGCACCTACGTGCTGACCCTGCCCGGCACTCACAAATTGTTGACGACCGTGGCTCTGCTGGTCGGTGATCTGACACTCAGCGTCAATGCATTCGTCGCACGACGCCCCGATGAGAACGGCGAGGCGGTCTACCGATGGCTTCTCGAGCGCAATCGGAGCATGTACACGATCGCCTTCAGCGTCGACCACCTCGGGGATATCTATCTCACCGGCCGGCTACCACTCGGAGCCGTCTCAGCAGCGGAACTCGATCGACTGCTGGGCTCGGTGGCGGAGTACGCCGACTCGTCGTTCAACACAATTCTGGAACTGGGATTCGCTACGGCGATCAAACGCGAATGGGCCTGGCGGGAATCTCGCGGCGAATCCACCGCGAACCTCGAAGCCTTCCGGCACCTTGCTGATCCTCCGCCCTAGCCACGGACGAAGCCCACGCCCTGACAAGATGGGCGCATGAGCGCTTCCTACACCCTGATCCTCCTCCGCCACGGTGAGAGCGAATGGAATGCCAAGAACCTCTTTACCGGCTGGGTCGATGTCTCACTCACCGACAAGGGGCGCGAGGAAGCCGCACGCGGCGGACAGATGCTCAAGGACGTCGGCATTCTGCCCGACGTTGTCCACACTTCCCTACTCACGCGAGCGATCACCACGGCCAACATCGCCCTCGGCGAAGCAGGCCGACTATGGATCCCGGTGGTCCGCAATTGGCGTCTCAACGAGCGCCACTACGGCGCCCTTCAAGGCAAGAACAAGAAAGAAACCCTGGACCAGTACGGCGAGGAGCAGTTCATGCTGTGGCGTCGGTCGTATGACGTCCCGCCGCCACCGATCGACCCGGACAGCGAGTTCGCACAGACCTACGACCCGCGCTACGCCGCGTTGCCGCCGGAAGCCCGCCCGGAGACCGAGTGCCTCAAGGACGTCGTCACGCGGCTCATCCCCTACTGGGAGGACGTCATCGTCGCCGAGGGACTACGGCAGGGGCAGACCGTGCTGGTGGCCGCGCATGGCAATTCACTGCGTGCCCTCGTCAAGCATCTGGACGGCATCTCCGATGCCGATATCGCAGCGCTGAACATCCCCACCGGCATCCCGCTTGTCTACCGGCTTGACGAGAATCTCAAGCCCATCGTGCCGGGCGGCGAATACCTCGACCCGGACGCGGCAGCGGCTGCCGCTGCCGCGGTGGCGAACCAGGGGCGCTAGGCAACGACCATGCACCGCCCGCATCTGCCCACGGTCAGCTGGCTGGAACTGCTGCAGGACCTGGTCATGGTGGTGCTCGCCATCACTCTGTTTAGCGGGCTGCAGTACGGCTGGGGCACACCGTGGGCGATCTGGTATGCCGCGGCGATTCTTGTCGCCTACGGATCGTGGGTGTCGTGGGTCTTCCTCAACAACCGATTCCCCGGCCAGGGGGTGTTCACCCAAGCCACCACCGTGGTGTGGATCTTCGGCGCGGTGCTCGCTGCTGGAGGGTCTCTATGGGAGAACTGGCTCTCGGCACACACCCTCAACTTCGGCCTCGCCCTGTCCTTCGCGGCGCTGTCCGTCCGGCATGCCGCGATCGCCCTGACCCATCCGGAGGCCCGGACTCCCTCGTTCGCCGCAGCAACTCTCAGCGGTGCCGCCACGGTGCTTCTGCTCCTCGGTGCCGTGGGCATCCTTCCCGAGTACCTGGCGATGGGCATTGGCCCCCTGATCGCCCTGGCCGGACTGCTCATCGTCTACCCACGGCTGCTGCCCAAGACGGTCGTCATCAACGTCAACCATTTGAGTGAACGCTTCGGCCAATTCGTCCTCATCCTCATCGGCGACGGACTGCTCGAGATTATCCTCAACACCGAAAGTGGTGGGACCACCACCGTCCTCGCCATCGCTGAGGCCGTGGCCGTGGCCTTCCTGCTCTGGCGCGCCTACTTCATCTACGTCCTCCCAGCCGGGCCTCCGCCGACACTTGCCCGCCTGCAGGGTTGGGTGTCCGCGCACTTCGTCGTGGTCGTCGGACTGGGGTTGACCTCCGCCACCATCGCCGCCGAGGCCGTCCCCCTCAACGACGAGTTGCTCTCGCACCTGGACGCATTCACGCAGACGGTAGGGGCGGGCTTGACGCTCGCCCTGGTGTACGTCGGCCTGGGACTTGCCCTCGTGACCTCGGCCAGAAGGCCTCACCGGGTCGCTGTGCCGTTCTTCGTCATCGTGATGGGCCTGGTCGACTACACGGCGCACCGACTGAACCGTCGCAACTCTGGCGACACAACCACCGTCGAAGACGCGGCAGCTGGGGCATGATCGTCGGATGCTGCACACCCACCGCCTCGAACTCGACGATGCCACCCTGCGTGAGTGGACTGCGATGGTCCTTGACGCCGACCCGGAGAGCGGGATTGTGCTCGATCGCTCCGCCTTCTACCCCGGCGGCGGTGGGCAACCGCCGGATCACGGCGTGCTGCTCTGGGGCGGCGTACAAACCCGCATTGTCGGCGTCCGTTACGGCGACGATCTGCGACTGATTCCCGCCGAAGGGGAACCAATTCCCGCTGTCGGTACTGAGGTGCACGGGGCGATTGAGGATGCACGACGGACCGCCCTCATGCGCACGCATTCCGGTCTGCACGTCCTGTCCGGTGTGGTGTTCCGCGACTTCGGAGCGCTGGTCACCGGCTCCAACATGGAGCCGCTCGAGGGCCGGCTGGACTTCAACCTCGAGGGTGTCCCCGAAGGCTTCAAACAGTCGGTAGAGGACGCCATCAATGCGGAGGTGGAGGCCGACCGCGGGATCCAGGCCTACTCACTGCCGCGCGATGAAGCCTTCGCCATCCCCGACCTCATCCGCACGGCAACCAATCTGCTGCCACCAGAGATCGAGGTCGTGCGCATCGTCGACATTGACGGACTCGACGTCCAAGCCGATGGCGGCACGCACGTCGCGTCGACGCGCATGGTCGGCCGCATGCGCGTGGTCAAGGTCGAGAACAAGGGCAAGGGGTTCCGGCGCATCCGCGTGGCCCTGCCTGACTAGCCTCCGGTGATCTCGACGATGCGCGGTCGTACGTCGAAGAGGTAGACGAGTGCGGCGATCACACCGGCAATCCCAATGATGCCGAGCGTGAGGTTGGGGATGAGCCCGGTGAGGAAGGCCACTCCCGTCAGGAGGAGCCAGAGCAACTTCGAGACTCGTCCCACGGCAGGGAACGCTGACTGCGGTCGTCGAATGCAGTCAATGAAGGCCCACCCCTTGACCGCGAGGAAGACCACCCACAGCACGAGCATGACGAGGTTCTGAGTCGCGTCGAAGATCACCCATCAAAAGTACGCGCCCCGCCTGCTTTGTGCAGGCGGGGCGCGCGGTCAGAGCTGAGGGAAATCAGACGCCCACGGCCTCACGGACGAGGGTGATCGCGTTGCTCGCGCTCACTGCGACGTCCGAGGCGGTCTTGCGAGCATCCTGGCCGAATTGCACGGCCTGCCCGCGAGCGTCGGTGGCGAAGTCCCGCACGGTCACGCGAGCCTCGTGGGCGAGATCAGTGACGCGGGCCTGACCCTCGGTGGCGAGGTTGCTCACCGACGTGCTGGCGTCGGACGCGAAATCGCGCACCTGGCTCCACGCCTTCACCGCGGTGGTCGGCGCAGAGACGACGGTCTCCTGGACAGTGTCGAAGGCTTCCACGATCACGGTGGGTACCTCCACGGGGATGGCAATGCTCGTGAACGGGACGGTGCGGGTGGTCTTGGCAGTGCTGGCGGTGTTCTCGGTGCTCACGTTCTTCTCCTTCGACACGGTGGACTTCTTCGTGGTCTTGACTGCAGTGGCCTTGTTGGCGGTCACGGTCTTCTTGGTCGAGACCGGCTTCTTCGTCGAAGTCGGCTTCTTGGCCGCCGACTTCTTGGTCCCCGCTGACGTGGGGGAGCCGTTCGCTGGCTTCTTGCTGGCACTCTTCTTCGCGGCCGCCTTCTTGACGGTGCTCGCCTTGGGTGCGGTGACCTTGTGGGTCGCTGGCGTGCTCATGCTGTGTCCTCCTCGGTGCGATGGGGGGTCTCCCCGTCCTTGGATGCGACGCGGTTTTCCGCCTGGAAGGCCTGGTAGATGTCCAACAGGGTGCGTCGCTGGGCCTCGGTGAGCCCCTCATCGGCAGTAATGGCCGCCACCACGTCACGGTCGGCCTCGGTGCGACCTTCGTCGCTGAGGATCCCCGCCTGCACGTACAGGCTCTCGGCGGAGATGCGCAGTGCCCCCGCAAGCCGGGCCAGAATCTCGGCCGAAGGCTTGCGCAAACCGCGCTCAATCTGACTGAGGTAGGGGTTGGAGACTCCCGCTGCGGCGGCGAGCTGGCGAACCGACATCTGTGCCTGGTCGCGCTGCTCGCGGATGTAGTCCCCGATTCCGGTGATACCTGCCATGCCTCAAGGATGCACCCAGGTGCTTGCAAATGCAAGCGGGGCGCTTGCGACTGCAAGCGTGATCTCGGTCACCCCACAGTCGAGAACGCCACACTCCCGACGCCCACGACAACCGCGATGCAGCCCATGAGCCCGACCGCGGCCGCGAGCGCGAGGCGACCTGACGCGTCCCCGCCCCGCCAGCGCGCGAGCACGCAGACGTGCGCGATTCCGTAGTACGTGAGGATCGTTGCGGCCGAGAGCGCCAGTGCCAGGCCGATACCGCCCATGGCCACGACACCGAGGGTGAGTGCGGCGGCGACGACCTCGGCTCGCCAGGGCACATGTCGGTCGTTGATCGCGTTCAGGGCCCCCGGCGCATCACCGTCACGCCCCATGGCAAAGAGCGTCCGTCCGATGCCGGCGATCAGCGAGAGCAGCACCGCTCCCGCCGCGAACACCGCACCGAGGCGTACGAGCGCCACGAGTCCGGTCGCATTCGTCGCCGCGGCGACGGATTCCAGGGGCGCCGCGCTGAGCTTCACACCGGAATCCACGGCACTGAGCACCAGCATGCCCACAACGACGTAGACGACGATCACGATGCCAAAGCTCAAGGCCATGGCCCGCGGAATCGTACGTGTTGGGTGTGCCACCTCCTCTCCCAGCACCGTGATGCGTGCATAACCCGCGAAGGCGACGAAGAGCAGCCCAGCGGCGCCAAGGATTCCCCATGGAGTCGCACCCTCGAGCGCGACACCGACGCGGGTAAGACCGGCGCCCCACCACGCCACCGACAGGGCCACGATGGCGACCACCACCACGGTGATCAGCAGCACCGTCACCCGTACCGAACGCACGATGCCGCGTAGGTCCCATGCCAGGGCAAGCGCGACCGCGATAAGCCCGACGATCCGTTGCTGTTCGGGCCACAGATATGCGCCGATGGTCAGTGCCGCGGCCCCCGCGGACGCTGACTTCCCGATGACGAAGGCATATCCCGCGGCGACACCCGCCCACCGACCAATGAATGCCTTCCCGTAGGCATAGACACCGCCCGCGCGTGGGACGGCGCGCGCCAGGGATGCGGTCGAGGTGGCGTTGAGTGCCGCGACGGCCGCGGCCAGAAGAAGTGCGAATAGCAGCGCACTGCCGGCAATGCGGAAAGCGGGGGTCCACACGGCAAAGACACCCGTGCCCAGCATGGCACCTACACCAACGACGACAGCCCCGGGGAGTTGCAGCACGCGACGCAGTTCTGTCATTGACGAATCCCTGTCATCGACACTTCTCCGACACGGCTTTCTACCCCAGGGTGGGCCGGATCTCGCCGACCTGACCTGCACCACCCATAAGCGGAATGGACAACTGCTCAGCGACAACAGGCGACCGGATACCGAGATCGACCAAGATCGCCGCCATCACCACCTGGCGCGCTCGACCCGCACCATCCTCAATCTTCACGGCGACGCTCGTCCCATCCGGGAGAGCGGCGACGTAGACCCCCTCGGCACCCTCTTTGAGAAGCAGGCCCGGCACCCCCGCGCTCAGCGCCGTCGCGTCCCGACGCGTCCCCGCCACCCACTCGGGGTAATCACGCATCGCATCGGCGACCTGCCGCTCGGGGGAGTCGGCATCGGCTGTCGCGGCTCGGGACGCGGTGCGGGCCAACCCCGTGAGCGTGAGCCCGAGAAGTGGCGCACCACACCCATCCACGGCGTTGGTCCACGGATCCTCCGCGGCAAGTTCGGCGATCTCCGCCGCGATGGCCTGCTGCAGCGGATGAGCCGGATCGAGGTAGTCCGCCGTGGACCAGCCATTGACGGTGCAGGTCACCAACATGGCTGCATGCTTGCCCGAGCAGTTCATGTAGACGGACTCGGGCCCCAGGCCCGCGGCACGGAGCGCGCATCGATCCTCTTCGTCCCACGGCAAATCAGGTGGCGTCTGCAACAACTCCTCGGGGAGTTCCCCGAGGATGCGACGAACACCGTCGACGTGGAACGGCTCACCGCTGTGCGATGCAGCCGCGAGGGCGAGCAACTCTCCCTGCAGCGGCAATCCCGCGCGCACCATGGCGGTGGCCTGTGCGATCTTGTTGGCCGAGCGCGGCAGGATGCGAGCTTCCGGATCACCCCAACATCGCAGTACGGCTCCGTCTTTGTCGAGAACGACCACGTGACCGCGATGTCCGCCCTCGCGGATACCGGAGCGAACGACTTCGGCAAGTTCCGCGGCAACGGGCATGCGGGCATCCTGCCAGCATCGGCATGTTCGCGCTGTCCGCGGTAGCGTCACCGTCATGCGTGCGGTGGTTCAACGGGTCGACGGCGCCCACGTGGACGTTGCCGGTGATGAGGTCGGGCGGATCGACGGCCCCGGCCTGCTCGTACTCGTCGGAGTGACGCACACCGACGACGTGAAGATCGCACAACGTCTGGCCGACAAGGTCTATGACATGCGCCTGTTCGAGGCGGATCGGTTCGACACATGCAAGGTCCCCGGCGCAGGACGCGAAGTCTCGGCCGCCGACCTGGGACTGCCCGTCCTCGTGGTCTCGCAGTTCACGCTCTACGCCGACACACGCAAGGGACGTCGACCGACCTGGGATGCCGCAGCGAAAGGCCCCGTCGCAGAGCCACTGGTCGACGCTGTCGCCGAGGCATTCCGTGCTCGTGGAGCGCAGGTCGCGCAGGGCCGATTCGGCGCTGACATGAGAGTCAACCTCGTCAACGACGGGCCGTTCACGATCGTGCTCGACGTCGACTAGCGGCCAGCAGCCGACACAATGACGGCCTCCTGCGCCGCCGCGACGTCCCCGAGTGCCGTGCGCACCACCACATCAACTTCCACGGGCACGTTGCGCTTGAGCACCGCCGTGGCCACCGGGCCGAGTTCATGGTGCCGGGCGGCGGATGCGATCCAGCCGACCTCC
>Ga0208542_1000013_pt1 | contig 51510 bp, 97 predicted proteins | sample DEB08_DNA_3_FD_185495 | JGI IMG/M metagenome (GOLD analysis project Ga0208542, IMG submission 185495) | Aqueous microbial communities from the Delaware River and Bay under freshwater to marine salinity gradient to study organic matter... | ecosystem: Environmental > Aquatic > Marine > Coastal ... | reverse complement strand
TTTCTTTGCTCTGGTTGATTGTATCCACATTAGGAACAGGACGGTTCCACCAGGTAAAGCCAGGGCTAACAGAATACCAACCAGTAGAATAATGAATTGAATAATCACTCATGAGCCCGTCCCTTATGTTATCTATATTGGGAAAGTAAAATTAAAGTATCTTCTGGAGTAGAAACATCATGGTATTTTCCACATTTTATAGCAATCTCAAAATCGTTTCCTCCTGGGGTGATTTTATCTCCAAAGAAAACACATTCTTCTGGGGCTTCATCTATAAATTTGAATGCATAGGATTTATCCCATTCTTTTCTGGTGATGTCAATAGAAATTTGACCACCAAGATTAAATCCTAATCCCCACCCTTGGAACTCATCTTTGAGTTTTTCTACAATCTTTTTTCTTTCGTTGCTTTTCTTGTCCCATTTAACGTAATCTTCTCGCTGACTCAACGAACAGTTTCTACCAATAACAGAGAAGTTTATCTGACTTCCACGCCACTCAATAAATGTTCCTGTTTTATATTTTGTATGTGATTCAGCAGCAATAGACAAAAGACGGGAAACCAAATGATTAATATCAGCCTGGGAATAGTGATCAACTAACTCTATCTTGTGAATAAGTTCTGGCTCAAGAGGTCGTGTCTCGTCGTCTAAATCAAGTGAAGTATTATAAACCCTTGTCCCGTTGCAAGTAAATACCTTAGAAAAGTTCTCTAACAAAAAAGACTCAGGCATCTGATTTAGAACCTTACTCATATCTGAGCCAGTTACAAGGTATTTCTTAAAGCCGCTGGGAATGGCTTCAAGTCCTTTCATCATCTCTTTAGAAATCTTTTGAGTTGCGGGAGTGAGTGTCCCATCCATATCAAATATAAGTGCTTTCATAAAACTAAATCTCCTGTAACGTGATATATGTCCATCTCGTCTAAATCAACTCTACCAACCATAAGATAGAAAATCAAATCATATTCAGACGCCTCACCCATTATTCCATGTAGTTCTTCTGTGTGATTACTGTTCATAAGATTGCGGTAATACATTCCTGGCAAACTATTGGGAATAAAAAAACAAGTATAATCAAAACTTTCATCGTCTTTTACATGACAGTCCATAACGACCCCAAGACGATCTAACTCTTTACTTCTAACAATGGTTCCAGGAAGGACTGCTTCCTTTGGGTAGTTTTTATTCATTGTTCCAAACTTTAGTGAATTGTTGGGTTGGCAGCGTCATCAACTAGCTCTAGAGACATTTCGATATTTGCTGCCGCCATATATAAAGCATCCCTTTCATCATCGCAAGATATACCAGCTAGATCAAGGGCATCATAAAACTGCAAGGATGTAACTCCTGGATTATTAGAAATCCCCTCTAGAATATAAGAAGCTTGTTTGATAAGTTCTAATCCTTGATTTACTAAGTCTGGAGCCATATCATATTCTCTTTAAAATCTAGCAAACAACGTTGTAATCAAGTATCTTAAAGTCATACGACAACTTTTCTTCACTTTCTGAACATAGATCAGTGGATAGATACTTTTTACTATCGTCGCAGAATATTGTACCAACAATTGCACCATCTTTTAACTCAGACGCTTTTTTTGTTGCCGCTATTAAGTTAGCCCCAGAGGAAATACCAACAGATAAGCCATTTTTGTTTATTAGGCGAGCAACAGCAATGGCGTCTGTATCAGAAACCCTCATCAAGGGACCTAATTCATCTAGTGATAATATCTCAGGAACAAAGCTATCTCCTATGCCTTCAATTCTGTGTGATCCATCACTATTATTCTCTGGAAACACCGGAAATGCTTGAAAATCCTCATTTATTTGTGAAAAGTACCTATGAAAGCCCATGATAGTGCCTCCAGTACCTGCTCCAGCGACAAAGGCATCCAAATCACCAATATTCCTCTTTAAAAGGCACATTTCTAGCTCTGGGGCGGTATTTTTATAGTGAGCAAGGGGATTGCTAACGTTTTCAAACTGTTTTGGACAAAAATGTCCTTTCTTTTTGCCTTTTTTATCTGCTAGTTCAATGCATTTAAGAAATCCACCCTCTTCGGCACTAATTTCGTGCAATTTAGCACCATAAAAGCGTAAAAGTCTCTTTCTTTCGTCAGAGAGCCAGTCAGGCATGTAAATTTCTACGGGATGACCCAAAAAAGCACCCATTGCAGCAAAAGCAATGCCAGTGTTGCCACTAGTAGCTTCAATAATCGTATCTTTTGGATTAAGATTACCGTTTGAATAAGCACATTCCAGAATTTGCAGAGCCATTCTGTCTTTTATACTTCCAGAATAGTTCCAAGCCTCATATTTTGCAAAGATTTTGAGTTTTTTGCCCTCAAATTCAACAGAGACTTCTATTAACGGTGTATTTCCAACAAATTTAGATAGTTTTTTTACAGAATCAGGTACTTCTTTCACTTTTCCTGCCTTTAACTGTCTCTCCAGAGGTTGTTTGAAGCAAATTTGATGACTTCTTCAGCAGAATCTTCGTTATATCCATACTCATCGATCAAAGTTTTAACCATTTCGTTGTATTTTCCTTGCTGCTTCTTATCACGACTCTTGGATTTAGTGATAATTCTTGAGATATCTCTTACAGATGCTGTCAATTTATTTTCAATAGCCTCTTTGAGGGGGGCATAGCTCTGCCAATGCACCTTTTCTCCTCGGCGGAGCTTAGAAAACATATACGATGTGATATCAATTCTGAAGTTGTCTCTAGAAGTTCCAACAATTCCGATCTGTTCTTCAATGGAGGACATGAATTGTTCATCGGGCTGGATCTCTTCGTTTGTTACAGAGTCTTTAACATTTGTTAGATTGACATAAGCCTCGGCGTGATCAAGGTAGTTGTTAAATAGTGACTCTGCTTGTTCATCATAGGCAGATACAAAAGCTTTAGTGATCTCTTTTTCGAGAATATTAAGATACTCGTCATGAAGAGTTTTACTCAAGAACGCTAGATATCTATTTCTGTCATCCTCAACAACAATCTGATCTTTAACTTGTTTGATAAGAGCATCACGGATTGAGATAGGGGTAACCATATTCTTGTCACTATCAGAAAGTGCAGCATCAATAGCCTTCATAATGAAGCGAGTAGAGATACCAGTCATGCCTTCGTCTCTAGCTTCATCTCTAAGATCATTAATATCTACTTTTTTGACGTGCCCTTGTTCAATCACATCCTTACCGTTATAGATCTTCATCTTGGTAAGAGGGTCAACCTTGTTAGAGGCATGTAGTCGGCTAAGAACTGCGAACATAGAAGCAACTTCAAGGGTATGTGGGGCAATGTGACCATCAAAGTCAGAAAGACCAAGAAGCTTCTCGTAAATCTTCTGTTCTTCAGAGTATTCAAGACTGTAAGGAACATTGACACGAACGATACGGTCTAGGATAGCTTCATTTGTATTCTCAGATTTGAACTTGTTCCATTCAGCTTCATTACAGTGAGCAAGGATAACACCATCAAAGTAAATCATTGGTCCCTTACCTGGAGAAGGGACAGCCTTTTCCTGAGTTGCTGTAATCATTGTATGTAAGAACTCGATCTCGTTTTTGAATACCTCAACAAACTCAACAATACCACGGTTACCAACATTGAAGGCACCATTCAAAGAAAGGACTCTTGGATCATCTTCAGAGTAAAGGTCAAGTTTGGAAATATCTTCACTACCAACAAGGATTGTTACGTCTTGGCTGTTAGCGTCCATTGGTGGCACAACGCCAACACCACGACGACCACGCACTGAGAAGCTAGACTGCTTTACAGGCATAGCCATATAGTCATTGTTGAACTCTTCTTTTAGTCTGTGACGACACACAGGGCAAAGGTCACCCTCAATATTAATGCCATAGATCTCTTTGAACTGTTCTCTTAGGGAACGTGGAATCAAGTGAAGTGGTTCTTCATGAATAGGGCACCCATCAATGTGGTACATTGGCTCACATTCTTCTAGAGCCATTTTGATTCTTTCCATTAGGGCTGATTTACCAGCACCAACAGGTCCAAGTAACAGGAGTACCTGACGACTCTCTTCGCCCTTCAAAGAAGCGGAGCGAAGGAATCGCATGATTTTAGCCAAAGATCTTTCCATGCCAAAGAACTTGCTTTGAAAGTAATCATATGTGCGAAGCTCTTCTCCATTAAAAAGCTTAGAACATCTTTCATCAGACTTTTCAAGACGTGTTATGCCGTGAGCGGTAATAGCATCGTAGAGCCTCTTGTGGGCTAGCTTAGCAGCACCTGGGTTCTTTTCGAGAATCTCTAGGTACTCAGAAAGAGAGCCTTCGAACTTCTCTTCTTTTTTTGCTTCTTTATGCTTTGAAACAAGTTTTAAAAACTTATCTGATTTGTTTGTCTTTGGCATGATTTAAAACTCCCAAATTTCATCTTCAATAATTGTTGTAAATTTAACACCACCAGACCATAAAGTATTGATATGCTCAAAAACTCTATTAGCCTCTGAAAGCTCTAGGTCTCGACCATCATGTTCATGTTTCAAGATCAATGTACCATCTTTCTCTAGCTTATCTACATAAACAACAGGAACAGAGCCTAAGCCCACATTCTTAATTAGGTCGTCACGAATAGTTCTCCAAGTTTCTTCTCCAGAAACATCAGTTATTCTATGAACCCCTTCTCTTTGTTGGTAAGCAAAACTGAATAAGTTCAATTCAGAACACAACTCATGGTCAAGATATGTCTTAATGAAGGTCTCATCATTATGAGATAATCTAGCATCCATGCACGCCTCAAAGCCGTGTTTATCTTCAATATGTCTAAAGATCTTGTATCCTAGGTGATAAGGATTGACACGACCCAGATGAGGTCTGATAACTTGGTTATGTAAGCGTATAAATGCTAAATGATATTCAGTTGGCAGATCTAACATGTTGATGATCTTTTCATGTATTAGAACAGCCCAGCCTTCATTCATAATTTTAGTTTTTGCTTGGGGAATAAAATACTTTGAGTTATCTTCGATAATATGAATCAAGTCTTTTTCCCACTCTTCAAGAAAACGATTATGCTCTCTAATAAAAGCAAGAAGGTTATAATCTTTTTCAAGAGGTATTCGATTTAAATCAAAGTTTTGATATGTGCCATCTTTATCATTGGCCACTAAATTCGTGTAGTATTCTTTTAGTTTTTTATGATCCCGACGTTTCAAGCCAGGCGTTCTTGGTACCTGGTACTTGATAGCATGACAGGCATCAATAATCTTTTCGACTTTATCTACACCAATATTTGGATCTTCCATATATTTCTGAACACGTTTGCCTGCCGCCTTGAATCGCTCAATGACTGTATTAGCACCAGTATCAATAAACATGCGGTTGTTCTTAAAGAAATCGCTATGACCAACACAGTGAGCCATTGTCAATAGGTGAGTTGGCATTGGGTTCTCTGTCATCAAATAAGCGATACTAGGATTAGAGTTGATAATCATCTCATATGGAAGCCCTGTCATCCCTAAGCCGTATTCTGTGTGAATACGCTCAAAAGACTTACCATAAGACCAGTGGCGATAATGAGTTGGCATACCTGTGTAAGCCATGTGCCCAATCATCTCTTTATAATCACAGATCTCGTAACTTATAGGATACCAGTCTAGTCCAAGCTCTTCGCCAAGCTTACAAATCTTATCGTCCCAGTCCTGTAACTCTTCCATGCTCCAATCAGCCATTATGCTTTCCCTCCGAACAGTCTCTTGAAAGATGACCAAATATTATCATGGGTTATCAATCGGTTTTTCTTAAGTCTTTTGTCTGTCAGAGTCTCAATACGATTCCATAAACTGTTTTCAGAAAACTCGGCAAAGAATGATAAAGAGTTTATACGTGAGTTATCGTTACCTTCGCCAATCTCTGTGTAGCACATCATTTGGTTTATTTCTTTTAGTTCCCTAAAAAGCTCTATAGTCTTATCATTATCAGAGCCCCAGTTCTCGCCATCGCCACAATAAAAAGTGTAGATATTCCAGTTATTTGGATGATATCTCTTGTCTATGATTTCCTTGACTTTTTCAAGCCCAGAAGAAGCCATTGTCCCGCCACCAGTAGCACGGGTGAAGAATTGCTCTTCATTGACTTCTTTTGCGTCAGTTGTATGGGAAACAAAAACAACATCAACTGAAGAATACTTGTGATTCAAAAATTGGTATAAAAGAAAGAAGAAACTACGAGCCAAGAACTTCTTAGACTTAGTCATAGACCCAGAGACATCCATTACAAAGAAAATAACTGCTGTAGTGTTTTCCTTTTCTACAGGAGCAATGTGCTTGTATCTTAGATCACTTTCATGAAATGGGAAACGCTCACCACTTTCAGGATCGTGTGTTCCAGCTTTGATTGCTGCTTTCTTTCTTTTTATCTTCTGTTTTATTGTTTCCTTTTTAGAAAGTCTAGGACGAATACCGTAAGGTCTCTTGCCTTTACGTTTCATCTTCTCTTCAGTAATAAACTTGAACTGCTTCTTTTCTAGTTCAGGGAGATTAAGATCAGCAAAGAGATATTCCGCTAGCTCCTCCAGGGACATCTCAATTTCGTACATTTCCTCACCAGGCTTATTGCCTGGCTTGTTTCCTTGCCCCTGTCCTTTGCGGGGATTAGTTTTCCCTATTCGTTGCCCTTGTTTTACATCCTTACCTTGGGCAGAGCCAACTCTTTTATTCTTTTCATTGTTTCCATAGACAAACTGGTGTTCTTTGATTCCTTTGATTGGAATCCTTATTTTCTTTTTACCACTTTGACCAATGATGCTCTCTTCGGCAACAACATCCTTGATGCTTTCCTTGATTGCTTTTTCTACTTTTTTCCTATGCCGAGAGCGGTCATTCGCTGCTCGATCGGCGATAGTCTTATGTTCTCTGAAAGTACTCATATAGTAAGTAGTTTCAGTTCAGGAGTTATGCTTTAACTGGTGTAAGCTCGGTTAGTGCTATTTCTTGAGTGTTGCCGTCCATGTCCTGAACAACAGCTAAACCTGGCTCGACAGATCCTAATGGTGCTCTGACCAAATCCATGATATAGCCTTTGTTTTCTACTCGTTCGTAATCGACCTTTTCACGACCACTTGCTGTTTTCTTAGTTACCTTTTCAAGAGTATTCCAAGTAACAGGCATACCTTTCTTGAAGTCCTTTTCCATACGGAAAGCTTCACGTAGTTCCTTAGTTCGCTTAATGCTTTCAGCGACAACTTTTCTTAATAGTTCTTCAGTGATGTTCATTTTTCATCAACTCCTAAAATTTTGATCGGCGTAGCAATGAACTCATTCCATAAAGAAGTTTTCAACTCACCGTTACAGTCATTTTCTAGATCAGTACAAAGATTGTCTTTATCTTCACCAGGGTAACCTAATCTATATAGGTTCACACATTTTCTTCCGTTATCAACAGCAAAAGATTTTACATCGCTACGAAACCCAGCACGAACATTTCCTTCAAACTCCATAATCAAGTTTGACTCTTTTCTAAAGAAAGGTCGTTCAGCCACGGTGTAGGCAGAAATGTCAAAAGGGTCACCTGAGTCTATTGCTCTCTGTATTCTATCTACACCGTCTTTTGTTGTGTAGTGGAGAAGTTTTTTGGGGTTATTAGTTGAGCCATAAATTTGCTCGGTAAATTCATCATCTATAAGAATGTATGGCTCCATGTCTCCACGGGAATAAAAGTATGCTAATCTTAGTTTGTTAATGTCAGGAAAGTAGCCTCCAAACTCCCTGCGAAGTCCCCACACTCTATGGTTGATCAGATCCTCGACATGATCCATCACATTCTTAAATGTAAGCAACTCATATCGATCAACTTCTACATTTAGCTGGAAGCCATAAAAAGAATATATTAAATCTACTAACTCTGTGGGACCATCAATCTTACCACCACGTATAGAGTGTCCATCCTTTTGGAACTGTAAGATTTGATCCGCAAAAGCTTCCCATTCAGCTATAGTGTGGAAAGCAGACTCTGGCTTAACGTATCCATGAACATAAACTTTAACAGCCTCGTTAAGAAACTGTTTCCACTTAGCCTGGTAGATCATCGAGGATGAACCTCGTAGGTCTTGTCATCTGTCTTGAAATCATTCTTTCTCATGACAGTCACAACTTTAACACTATCAGGACCTTTTTTCATATCAAGGGCAGCAACAACATTAAGATCAGGTGCCTTGCCTCTACTAACAGCACGTATGACAAATGGTTCATTATTCCCAAGCTCGCCATTGGCAAAATCATTAATGACTTTACCTAGAGCTAGTTCAACAGCGTTGATGATCGCTTCATTAGAGATTTTCCTATCATGACGGAACTGTCTCTCTTTGCTGTGCTTGGTACCAACAAGATCGGCGTCCTCAATATCGATAAGAACTTTCATACTACCAATCTTGGCAACATACTTTTGTTCAGCACCAAGATCCGCCATCTTGGCTTCACTTAGAAATTTTTTCCATTTATCGTGATTCATTTTAAAAGGGTCCTAAACCAGACTTGCCTGATTTGGCTGCTTTCTTAGTGAATGGAGGGGTATTTTTATTTCCGCCAGTAGAAGCTTTCTTTATCATTCTGTCGTAAGACTTACGGTAGATCTTCTGGATCTTACCTTCTTTGGCTGCCTCTTCGACAACGCCTCTTACAATCTCGGTCAAACGTGATAATGTAATCTTCATTGGCTTCTCCTAAAAATAATAGTTTAGGTTATTGAGCCACCACCACCATTTCTTATTTGTTTGAATTTTCAACATTTTTAGCTTGTAGCTCCTGGATTTGCTTCATAACTGCGTCGGTAATTTTTTTAGAGCTTTGAATGTCCTTAAGTCCTTCAAGAATCAAATTCCAAGTTTTATTCTTAGAGATCATTGGCACACCTAAAAAAATAAGACTTTGTAATTAGTCTACAGTCCTGAATAAAGAACGCTTTACATGCTCTGAAATAATACGACCATTGTCCTTGTAGTACCCAGTGCTCTTAACCATGAACTCGTTCTCACCTAATCCACAACATAGATTGACTTCAACTCTATAAAATGTTCGGTCGCCCAGTGCGGTCTCCTCAATGACAATAATCTTCTCACGACCCAGAGCGTCTGCTTGTTGTCTTAAGTGTTCGTAGAATAGTTCCATACTCTTGAAGTGAGTGAGTCCTGAGACTGCTGCAAGTTTTGATTGCAACACCCTGCGGTTGTTGGCGGCGATCTGCATCTCGTCCCTAGTCATAGTATAGATTAAAATAGCAGAAGTGCTAATAACTGTTGCAACAACTAGAGTAAGAATTAAAGCGAAGCCTTTAGTTTTCATTGATGATTAGGTTCCTCTTAGGCAGTCTCATCATCACATTATCCTGGATGACGTTTTGGTTAAGTTTTAGATTATTAGTAACCCAGTCTTCAGTTCTTCTTTGACAGATTCTTTCTGGGACACCATTGCGGATACATTCACGCTCCTTGTATTTCACAACTTGACAGTAACACCTCATTGCGTTCTGAAGTTTGAGTTGTGGGGAAAGGGTGATGTTCATTGGTAGGATTTCATCACCACCAGGAGCCCATCGTGGGCATTCGATTTGCTGTAGATTATATTCAGCATTATAGGGGCTCATAAAAACGAGCAAAAACAATAACTTATAAACCATTGTAAAACCTTACTTTTTATTTCCAAAAAATCTATTCGCAATAAATAGGGCAAGACCCCAACTAATGGCACACCATCCGATAAAGGCAAAAATGTATAAACTAGTGAAACTCATCGTAGGTCACTACCATTATCCTTCCAACGTAATTAGGGTATCCATGATAATATTGTAACCCGTATTGTTGTATTATTTTAATACTTTCTTCAATCATGACCTGACTATTGCCCGTGATGATTTCTATAAACAAACCAGACCTTAAGTGCTTCTCTAAAAACCTCACGACTTCGTTTTCAACCTCATGGTGACGCAGCCCATGAAGGTCCAATCTAGGAGTCACCAGCTTTCCCCGCAGCCCACGCACCAATAGGAGTTGTCAGCCGCCAAACCAGCCCGCCAGGGTTCCGCCAATTTTTCTTTTGAAGCCAGTAGCAGATTAACAGTATTCCGATATAAAATTTTCTCATAACTCAAAAACTCCGATTTTTTTCTTAAGAATTTTTTTAAGATTTAGATAACAGGTCGACAATATCTGTCTCAAGTAAATAGCAGGCACAGCCGTCATGCCTAACAACATAGACAACATCGCAGCCATGGTACATAATATTCTCAACAAGCAGAGGAGTCATTGGGAATTGCTTGCACTTTATCAAGTCTCCAACTTTGCAGTCAAAGCCGGCAACGGCTGGCACGGCAGTCAAACCTCATCAACCCCTACATAATGTTGAAGATTGAAAAGGTGCTCATCGCCCGTAAGGCAGTTAATCCCATAAAAGTATGAGCAATGCCCAGAGGACCTCGTAATCAAAACCAATCCATTAGGATTCCACGCAGTTGATAGCCCTCTCAATAAATCTCCAACCCTATAAGATCTTTTACAATATTTGATAACCCCTTGGGAAGGTTCCCGACTGGCTACGAACCTGTCGATGCGGTCGGCTCGTGCGGGCGAGTGTTGTGAAGGTGCTGAACCATATGTTGGGTCACTCCGCAAAGTCTTACCAGCACATGACTGCTGTTTATCGTTGTGAATCATTTAGAAGAGCCTTTCGTAGCCTTAGACAGCAAAGTAATCTTATCCGCAGATTTCCAGTAGTATTTATCCTTCACTAAGATTTTAAACATATTATCTCTAGTGATTCTATAACTCTGTTCTACTACTATTCCTACCTTATAATCTATTACATTCATACGGTCATGTCTAAACTTAACAAGGTCGCCTATATTATAACGGAATCCGCTGCCGTATGTTTTGTTGCTCATTATTCTTTTGTGCCCTTTGATACGAGTTCAAGCATATGCGTGCGGATGCTGTAGGTTTGGCTGCCAACTTGCACTTTGCAGACATGCTCTTCCTTTGCGTAGCGTCGTTCATGCCCGATGACGATGCCGACATTTTCGTACTCCTCGACAAAGTCTTCTGTTATTCTTTGCTGCTTCCATTTGACTAGATCTCCTACTTCGAAGATGAATGCTTTGTTGTTAGTCATTTATTTCGTATGCCTTTGAAAGCAGTTCAAGCTGGTGTTGTGAAAAGATGTGATCGGCTTGGGAGCCTGATAGGTTGATAAGATAGTAGCGGGTTGTGTGCAGGTTGCCGTCATTGTCGTAATGCTGTTGTTTGCTAGCAAGGTGGAGAACGATTGCGAGCTTGTTATTGAAGTAGTCAAGGTTTGGTACTTTGATTCTGACTAGGTCGCCGGATGTTAGCATTCGCTGCGAGCCGCTGAAACCATCTCTAGGTTAGTCATGAGGATGACGTCTGAACCCTTAGGACCTAAGATGGACGCAGCGACCACTTTATCATCCGTTGCAAAGTCGCCGTTTAGACGCTGACCTGTCTCTACATCCACGAACCCCGTGATGATCCCTTGACGCATGTACTGATCCGCCGGGGCATTAGGGTCGAGGGCATCGCCTTCGAACTCTAGACTCAGGTCATATTGTACTAAGTCGCCTACTTTAAACTTCGGAGTCATCTTCTACTTTCCTTATGAACTGGTGATTAACCCAGAGTACTTTTGTATTATACAGTATTTTTGCCCTTGCTTTTATATCTTCTCTTTCCCATCCGATGAATATAGCAAGTTCTGTTCTGTCGCCAAAGCTAGCAGCCCATGTGAATTCTATTAAGTCACCTGGTTGAAGTCCCATAAATTTATATAGGAATTTTTTGAGACTTTGGCATCATAAATCGTAAAGCCAATAATGGGCAGTTAGCTCTTCGTCTTTCTTTACTTCTTTTATTGTTTTTAGTTTTATGTATCTTCCCTCGATATAGGCTTCGCAGTTAGGATCTTCTGAGTGGTTGAAGAATCCGCCTAGAGGAGTTCTGATATATCCGTCTTCAAACTCATAGTCAGATACGTGGGTGATTCCAAAGACGTGTCCTTTTTCTATATCTTCTTTCGCATACAGACCCATACCATGTATAGGAGATTCCTTAAGGCAGACATTGGCTGGGAGGGGCAAATAAGTCATGCCCTATATAGAGGTCATAATCTGAAAAATTTAGCCCCGTGTCGTGAATGTACTTAGCACCCCCCTGGAGGGCAGTCAAGCCCTAGGGACTAACATTAGGGGGATAGGGGGCTGGCATGGCTGTCAACGTTTGCATTTGCCGGCAGCAATCAAATATTCTGCTGTCCTTCCGTAGTGACCTTGCAGCATATAAACAAGACCGCTGTCAATTAAGTGTTGGAACATCTGGATAGTTTCTGTTTCAGTTTGTTCTCCGCTTTCATATGCTACCAGTAGTTCTGTTATGTTAATCATTATTTATTTGTTCCCTTGATTTTGATTAGGAGATTGCGATCACACGCTCACGGGTTTGGAAGTAGGGACGGCTAGCACCCCGCTCATCAGTCATCCACATCCGCTGGGCTTTGCAGGCTTTGGGAGCAGGAGCTTCCATGTCCGTCAAAATAATAACACCGTCAAAGTCCCCACGCTTATTTACATATTCGGTAGGAGCATCAAAGCAGGTGCCGCCGCACATCACCCGTTCAGCTTTGTGAGCCTTGCCCTTCTTCCATTCATAGACCAGCTTCTCATCAACGCTGGTATCAAAGGGAATGACCGTGAAGGCAGCCAGCTTAGCAAGTTTATTAAGCTCACCGAAGAAGCTCTCAAGCATTTCATCACTAACGCTACCAGACTGGTCAATAGCAATTGCGATCTTTGCTTGCCGCTTTACTTTCTTCCCTGGGTGAATGTAGGCATACCGCTTGTTAATACGGCGGACAGTGCTGCTCTTGTTAGCACGTTGGGAAGTCTTGATGAAGTATCGTAGTACCTTCTTCCAGTCTACCTTCGTTTCAATCCTTTTCATGATTTCTTTTTTAAGGTCCCCTGAAACTGATCCCCAGCCGTTGGGAGACTTGCTGGCTTCCTGGGCAGCCTCCTTCATTGCTTGCTTCAGTCGTTCCTTAGCCATCTGGTTGGCAGCTTCTTGTGCAGGGCTACCACCTTCTTCATCCCAACCCTCATGGCTATCAAGCTGACCAGTACCAGCTTCGCCCTCACCGCCGTCCATACCGCCGGGAGCATTGCACTGATCAACCTGATCTTGAGTAATGTTCTTGAGATACCACTCAGCCGTTTTGAACTTGGGCAGTTCTTCAAAAGGACCGACACCCGGCATACAGGCAAACTCTGGAAGCTCATCAACCAAGTGGCTGTTGATAGCCAGGTCAGCAGCAATGTTCCACGACTTGTGAGCAACGCCTTCAGGCTTACGGCTGGTAACGTGTTCAAAAATCAGGTGATAGAACTCATGCTTGAGAACACCCTTGATCTGGTTCTCGGGCAGGCTAGCAAGGAACTCAGGATTGTAGATCATCTCAAACTGACCAGTGTTCTCATTGACGAGCACACCTGCTGTTGGGATACTGCGATCCTCACGCTTCTCAATCTTGCGGGACAGACAAGCAAAGAAGGGCTCGTCCATCAGCAGTCGATAAGCATGGAGTTTAAGATCAAAGCTCATAATATCTCTCTTCCCTACATTAGTATATTAGCACATCATACTACTCTGTCAACTTTTATTTGCTGCCCTCAAAAACAAAAGCCCAGCCGAAGCTGAGCTAATGCACCTGGGATAGGGTGAGAGAGAGATTAGGCTCCCAGGATTTTGGAGAGGTGAGAACCGACGGCACCATCATTAGCACCGTGGAACTTGATGACGTTGTCCTGAACACCAGCGGTGCTGAGGACCGTCCAGAGCTTCATTGCCGCTTCAGAGGGCAACTCGCAGAAGTAGCTAGCCAGAGCACTGATGTGTTCGGCGCTGAGTTCTTCCTTGCAGACTTCTTCTGCTTCAATCTTTTCCACCATCGCACAGTGCTCATTCAGGGAGAAGGCAGCCAGAGCGTCTTTACGCTCACCAGCGAGAAGCTGAGCAACCGTCACAACCCTTTCATAGTTCTGAGCGAAGTCATTGAGAGCGACAGCAGCTTCGAAGCCGACGAAGGACTGAGCAAGGGTGAACATTTCAGGACCAGCTTCTTCAAGATAGCCAGCACCTGCGAGCACATCGTTCAGCCGCTTCCAGCTACGACGGCTGGGATAGCGCTTGTTCGGCTCAATTTCGCCCTTATGCTCAAGGTGATCCCTATTCTGGTTCACAAAATCCCAGATCAGGCTATCAACGTTTTCCTTGCCCCATGCAAGCCAGTCTTCAACAGTGGGCTCAATATCCCAGACTGACCATCGGTCAAGTTCTGCTGGGTCCATTTCATTAACTTGGTATTGTTCCCCATGTTCCCCGCCATTGATGGCAGCAAACACAATCGTGTCAGGGTGAAGATGATGACCATTCAGCTTACGGCTGTCAGTCAGTTCGAAAATCCCTTGGCGGACTTCCAGAGTAGCACGATCAACTTCATCAAGGAAGAGAACTGCTGGCTCTTCACAAGCTTCTTTGAACCAGTCAGGCGGGTTAAAGCTCGTGCGGTTGCCATCAATGCTGGGGAGACCAACAAGATCACCCTCTGTCATCTGGCTAGCACGCCGCTCAATAACAGGCAAGCCCATGTTAGCAGCAAGCTGATACACAACCTGGCTCTTGCCAATACCGTGGCGACCACGGAGCAGGACAGGCAGGCGAGCAGCGCTCACTGCGGGTGCTAAGGAAACGAACGTTTTGAAATCAACAGCCATGAATCTCTCTCCCTTACACTAGTATATTACTACAGATGCTGTATCCGTCAAGTTTTTAATGCTCTTTTTTCACATTTATTGTCTTTTTTTATTCCCTGCTTTTTCAATACGTTAGTTTAACTCTCTCCTAGTCGAGTACGGCAGTCAAAAGCTGTTTAACACCTTCCGAAGAGTGTGGTAGAATGGTAGTCCTTTCTGCTTTTGCCTGCTATTGCTTTTTGATTGACGTTGATCTATTTACCGTGTATTTAATACAAATGCTGACAATCGCTGCCAAAAGCAGCCAATGGCAGTCATAGCTAACATACTGATAAAGCTAGCATAGTGTTATCATTTTGCAATAAAAACAATGAGTTCTGAAAACTGTGCATTTCTTGCAGTAAGTGTGCAAACTTTGCAGTGATCTGTAAACAAACTAGTAAACGCTATCAACCTAGCAATCTATACGTCTGTTCTTACTGAATCTATTACTGTATATAATACTATAGGTAAGCTCATTATTATCAGCTTGATTAGTCCTTTCATTTCTTTTCTTTTGTGCCTTTCATTCGGGTGATTATAGCAGCCACTCGGTCGCCAACAAAGTAAGCCAAAAAGTAAAATGAGATCATAAAGATCACAAATGATATGAACTTTACGATCATGTTCATTTACTCTTCTTCTACCACTGGAACATAGCCAACAACAAATGGGTGCTGGTCAGAGTCGTTCTCCCAGACAATGCCGTCATAAGCCCAACTCTCGTCAATGTCGAAGTGCTCTTCATAATAAACCTCATCGGCTTCGTCTTCGTCGGTAATCTGCCAAGCATCCACTAGGAACTCTTTAGCGGTTGTGTCTGTCCAGTCTAGCCGCCAGAACCTTCCGCCTTCAGGGTATTCACCTCCGTTGGAAATGTCTTTCAACTCTCCGTTGTCAATCATCTCCTGAAGTCTTGGATACTCTTCTGTATCCAGAACAATAGTTCTTGCTTCTACGATGTGTTTCTCTGTGCAGACTTTTACTTTAATTTTCATTTTGTTCTCCTTCAATAAAGTCTTTGGCTAGTGGGAAGATTTCAGCAATCACTTTCGCACAAGCGTGAGCGATTTCCATATGTTCTTTTTGGGTGCCGTTGGCTGCTCGCAGTTCAATGTAGTGAATCCACGAGCGGAGTGTTCCATTCATATACAATCGTGTTTTAGTGTTGCCTTCAGGTAACACAACTCTTGCTTGCTCTTTAGCAATCCCGTTCTCAATCGCCCAGTCATATGTTTCTTTGGCTAGGTCGATCACAGCAGTCTGCCTTGCGTTCCACTCTTCTTTGAGAGTATCGTCGTCAATATCGATTGAGTTCTGCCTGTTCTTTTTATCTTGTAGCCGTGCATCCCGCAAGATAAACATATCGCCCATCTCTTTTGGGTTGGCATATCGCTGACTGAACTCCTGAAAAGCAAAAGAGCGGTGCCGAACAATCTGGTGAGCGATATCTCTGGTCGTATTGATTTCAAGACAAGCATTCACCATCTCAAGTGGTGACCAGTGAGCATGTTTGATCAGGTATTTGATCAATCGCTCAGAGGTTTCCTTATTCATTTGATTGCTAGGGTTGCTCACCCTCGCACAATAAGCAATCAGTTCCTGAACATTATTAAGATCAAGCTCTGATTCGTCGGGAACTCGTGAGTATGAAATAAGTTTTACAGTCATATTCCTTACAAAGCCGCCAAGATAAATGTTGTGATCACATATAGGATTGCAAGCCTGTCTAATTGTCGTTTGGTGCTCTTTAACTCTTGAGCAATCACATGTATCTTATCACTGTTTAGGACACATTGTTCAGTTAGTTTTTTAATATCTTCCATTTTAATCTTCTCTATTTTCTTCCTTGAGTTTTTCGAGCAATATGTCGAGGAACTCAAGTGTTAGCTTAGCCATGAAGAATCCGCCGATCAAAACGACGGCTGCTAGAACTGCTACCTTCATTACTTTGTCTTCCTAACATTCTCCAGGTGACGATCGAGATACCATTTAGCCTTTTCTAGGTCCTGAATCTCTTCTCCCTTGTGTGGGGCACGTAGCATATACTTAATGACGTTGCCTACATTGAAGTTGAGGTCCCAGCTTTCAATCACATCGATTGCTTCGACACCTTCGTTATAGTGTTTGGGGTGATCTACATTATTATTAATCATTTTGTTCTCCTTTTGATTAGATTTATTAGATCTTCTGCAAAACCACATCCTATGACTCCAACTCTACTACTCATTTATAATTCCTCTCTTGAGCTTACTAAGGGCACTTCCAATGACTTGGTGCATGTCATAGTACTTGTACTCCGCTAGTCTACCACCAAAAATATAGTTGTTAAAGTCTTTGGACAGGTTTTTGTATTTTTTATATATCTCTAAGTTCTTCTGGTCCCCGACTGGATAGTAGGGAACCTTTCCAGCCGAGTATGAGTCTGGATACTCCCTTGTAATAACAGTTTTGTCCTGATTTCCAAACTCAAAGTGCTTATGTTCGCATATTCTAGTGAATGGGACACTCTGTTCAGTGTAATTTATTAAAGCGTTCCCTTGAAAATCCCCCTCTAGGATCTCTTCCTCAAACTTCAAGCTTCTATATTCAAGCTCGCCAAAAGTGTATTCAAAAAGTTCATCTATCTTTCCCGTGAAGATGATCTTTTTAGAGATGCTTTCAAAATATTCTTTATTGTCAAAGAAATCGACGCCCGTCTCTAGATCAACGTTCTCTAGAAGCTTTTCAAAGATCTGCGTATAGCCGCCGATCGGTATTCCCTGATATCTGTCGTTAAAATAGTTATCGTTATAAGTTAGCCTAATCGGAAGTCGCCTAATAATCGATGAAGGCAAGTACTTTGGTTCTCGCCCCCACTGCTTAGTGGTATATCCTTTGACAAATATTTCATATATTTCCTCACCGACCTGAGAGAGGATCCACTCCTCCAAGTTCTGAGGATTTTTGATGGGGACTCTGTTTTTCTCTAGTTTTAGCTGTGCCTCTTGAGGAGTCTTAACTCCCCAAACTTGGCTGAGAGTCATCAGATTAATGGGAAAAGAATATATCTGACCCTGGTAATTTACTTTGGTCCTGTTTGTGTAATGATTAAACTCAACGAACTGGCTGACATAATCCCATATCCTCTTGTCGTTTGTGTGAAAGATGTGGGGTCCGTACTTATGAACATTGATACCCTCAACGTTTTTAGTGTAACAGTTGCCACCTACATGGGGACGCTTCTCCAAGACGAGAACTTTGTTGTTTAGCTTTTCTAGTTCGTAGGCGCATATTGAGCCAAATAGCCCACTGCCCACTATAATGTAATCATACAATTTTATAACCTTTTCTAAGACTATCAGCTTTGATACATTGCCCTCATTCTTTCAGGCGTCATGTAATGAAATGTAACAGCATTTTTTTCTAGTTCTTCCGTAAAGTCAGAATAATATTCTTGATAGAGACTTTCTGGATTATTCCACCAAAGCTTATCACTTGGGAGAAGCTTAACATCACACTCTCGCATCCAAAACGCAACAGTAACATCAGAGTGTCCGCTTTGAGGCAAAGACTCTTCATCCACTTGTTTTAAGAAGTTTTGGATACTTAGACAGGCTGCCCTTGACAAGACAAACCCAGCCCCGCCACTTGGATGATAAAGGGGTAGCTGTGTATTTTTTCCTTTGATCTTGTGCATCGGATAGCCTGTTTGGCGTCCGTGCATATCTAGACCAGTCTCCCCTAGATACAGCAATCTTAGCAAACAAAATCTTTCTTCTGGGTCGAGTTCATCTAGTCCCAAGTTGTTGATATTGTTATGATTTATGTATGTGTCATCATCGACAAAGAAATAGTAGTCAAACTTAGTGAAGTCGTGGTTTAAGAAAAACTGAGTGTATTTCTGCTGAATACCATCATAGTTTTTCGGGGTGTTATACCCAACGATCTCCTCATCGACTGGTGTATCAGTGAGAAAAATAGTATCAAAGTTCTGACCAAAGGTTTCTTTAACTGCTGGGACTCTTGTATCAAGGTACTGGTCACAAGTTAGAGTCACAACTTGTATTTTGTCAGCGATCAATTTGTAAGCCATTCTTGAATAGAGATAGTTGGTTCCCAGCCGAGCATACTCCTAATCTTGCCGATGTCTGCAAGGGTGGCACGAGCCTCGCCTAGGCGTTCGGGAATATGAACTACCTCATTGCCGATTAGCTCAGCAAGCTCTAGAACGGACATATTTGTTCCTGTGCCAACGTTGAATGTCTCGCCAAAGATCTCGCTGTTCTCCGAAGTCATAGCAAGAAAGTTAGCGTTGGCAACATCCTTCACATAGGTGAAGTCACGACGCTGCTCACCGTCGCCAACAACAGTCATAGCTTCCCCGTTGGCTACCTGTCGCTGGAAGATCCCAACTACTGGAGCGTACTGACCTTTAAGTGGCTGACGTTCTCCATAGACATTAAAGTAGCGAAGGATAACGGTATTCAATCCAAAGAGCCTAGTATACATTTTGCATAGCTCTTCACCTGCGACCTTTGTCACAGAATAAGGATTGAGACAGTCATTAGGCATATCCTCTCGTAATGGAGGAATGTTCTTGAGCCCATATGCTGAAGATGTTCCAGAGTAAATAACTCTCTCAACGCCATGAGTTCTTGCTGCCTGAAGAACATTGCAAGTGCCAAGCACATTGACAGATGCTGCACGAGATGGGTTCTCGATTGCTGGCTGGATCCTTGCTTCGGCAGCGAAGTGGAACACACCCTTCACCCCTTCAAATAATGGAGCAAGAGATTCATAGTCTGTAATATCAACTTTGTGATTCTCTGCCCTATCATTCCAGAAAAACTCTTCATTACAATCGGCAGACTCATCATCTACGACGACAACTTGATGTCCGTTTTCCAGGAGTTGTTCAACGAGGTGGCTTCCAATAAATCCAGCACCACCAGTTACCAAATATTTAGCCATTTATTTTCTCCAGGCTTTAAAGTTATAAAGTTCTACCCTCTCACAACAAGCTCTACGTCAGAAGTCTCAGTGTCTGTTTCAATCCAGACTCTTGCTCCACAACTTAGTGGCTTATGCGGACTATAGATTACTCTTCCTAATTCTACACCATCTTTTGTTTTGATTATAGCCTCGTGGGCATAATTGTTTTCTTTATATGTTTTTACCGTCAAGACTGGCTCGTCAGTGCCCTGTTTTGTGTTACGGCGGATGACATTCTGATTTACATGAATAATCTTCTTCATTTCATCACCCTAAGACAAAGATGACTACCGAAGTTTGAAGGACAGCCAGAGCGGTGAAGTAGATAAGCAAAGTACCATCTGACCAACCCTCGACCCATTTATCAAATTTCTCTTTCATTATGCGCTCCCAAGCTTATGCCATCCACGGCGGGTTTGAAATTCGTTGTGAAGGAAGGGGTCCCAAAAATCTTCAGTGCTCATGAGGTGCTCGTAGCCACCTGGGGACAGCCGTTCCGCCTCTTTCCAAACAATGTCAAAGGCTTCGATACGTGCGATAAGTACTTCTTTTTCCATAGCTTTTCTCCTTACGCTACGATGAGTTCGCTACCAACCTCTTTGATAGCCTTAATAACTTTGTTGCCGAATCGCTTGTTCATCCACTTGGCACCCCACATATAGACTGGCATACTGACGGGGAACTTGCTATCTCCCTCGTAGCCATCAAGATTCACACGGGAACCGTGAACGGGGCAGATCAAACTGAACTGGTTGTGCATGTCGCCGAAATAACTACTCTGTTGTTCAATGTTTCGGGGAACCGCAATGTTGCGAGTGCGACCTTCGTGGTCTTTGATGATAATGCTTTTGCTGCCACGGAAGACCCAGTATTCAAGCACATTGCCCAAGCCGCTGCTATTCTTAGTATCCTGCTGACCAATCTGGGACCAGTCAATGCCCTGAACCAAGCCGACACGATCAACATAGTCTCTGGTGGTATAGTCATACTCACGGTACTGAATCAGAGCACCAGGCACAATACCAGCAGCCTCAAAGGTCATACGAGCAACTCGGTGAGCCAGGGACTTCATCGCACGGCACTCACGGATGTGAGCTTCCTTCTCTGGGCAGTTGCGACGGTTGTGACCAGTCCTGCCGCAGAAGCTACATTGACGCTTTTTACCTCGCTCTCTACGTCGGGCAGCGGCAGCAAGACGCTCACGTTGCTCCATAAAGCTGGTGGTTTCCCAATAGCTGATGTGCTCTTCGTGATCAATGTGGTGAATCTCATAGTAGTCGTTGACACCATGGGCTGCCATCTGCTTTTCTCTGAGCGGCTTAATCACTTCGGAGTAGCTAGCATCAGGCTCAAGCTCAATGCCATACTTAACACAGAGCTTGAGTACCTTCTCATAAGCCGCTTTGACCTCAGGGCAACCACGACGATTGTGACCCCAGCCGGCACAAGAAGAACATTGATTAGTGCGATAACCCATATCTGTATCTCCCTTACATCTTATATTATCACCGACAGGGAGTACGTCAAGTTTTAAATTCGTTCTTTTTTATAAATTAACAAAAAAAGTGCGGTATTAGTGGAGCATTTGATAAACTGTCTTTCGACATTGTTTGTTTCTCCGCCGTTCACGGGCATAGTTCGAGTAGTAAGTCCACTTCATTTTGCGGAGAATGAGAGAGATAGTTCTCTGATTCTGGTTCTTTAGAATTTGTGTGATTTGTTCCGCTTTTCTAAGGTCTTGGTGTCTGCTTATCTGCCCACCATAAACGGCTTCTGGGCTCGTCAAGTCCGCCGTTAAAAGGGCAGCGAGAAAAATAAAATATGCTTTAATCATAGTTAACTTTCTTTGGATCTAGGTTCTCAAGTTGTTCTTCAGTCATATCTTCAGCAATCAAATCGTAGATAGATACTTGGTCTTCCTTCTGGGCATGTCGTCTGCCACTGAAAATGTGATGAACCATTGAGGGAGACACTTTATAAATGTAGTGAGTTTGTTCCTGAAACCATTTAGCGGTTTTGCGAACAGACATCTTGCCTTTCTGTGAGCGTATCATCTCTACGTGACGCTTGGTTAGTTTATATGTTTTCTTTTTTGCCCGTATTCTATCCTTACGAGGCTTCTTCTTCTTTTCTTCGGTCATCTATTCTGCCTTTCCGTTGCTTATAAAAAGCCATCACCGCAGAAGCAAGGTTACCGATGAAAATATGCCCACATATAACCAGTGTAGCGAGGTGATCGCCGTTTACTATATACATATATAGTCCTGAAATTGCTCCAATACAGAAGAATGTGAATTGGGCTGGGACGTTAATAGCTTCGGCTCTAGGCGACCTCCAGATGCTCATCAAGTGAGGGTAATAAATAAAGAATACCAACGACTGTGTAAAAGCATACAGATATGTTAGGTATTCTTCTATCACTTATCTACTCCCGTAAACGTAAGAGCAAACTCTCATCCCTTCATTAACTTCTTGGCGAATGTTCTCGTCGTCGTAATGACGTGCTGCGACGTAAGCAAGTCCCATACATAAAGTTCGGAACTTTTTCATCGTATCATCACGGGCATCAAGTACGGCTTGACAACTGTCTTCGCACTGTTTAGGGACGGGTTTCAGCGGCGTCGTTGTACAACTAAACGACAACACGAGACCTAGTAAGAGTGTTCTAATAACCATATAGTTTTGCACAATATAATAAAACGGTGAGTAAAAGTAATAGTTCAAGCGCATCTAGTTTCATTACAGAAATCCCATTGGTTCGATCAACCTGCGGGGAGCATAAAAAGTAAACTCACCTTTTACAATCTCACCGACTCTGAGAAACTCGTCATAACGAACTAGAATTCCAGTCTTCCATTCTTCTTCACAGTCAAACGTCTTAAATCTAACGTGATCCCCTACTTTCATCAGTTGGTTCTCCCACAGGTCTAAAGTATTTTTCGGCTAAAACTGATCTAAAATATAAAACGTCTTTACCAACTTGTACTTGATAACCGAGCGGTTGTTCCAGCTTGTTTCTGATCACTTTGACGATCAACCCTAGTTTTTCTTCTAAATCATAAAACGCATCGAAGAAATCCAAAGGAATTGCTGTTATAACATATTCTCTTACCTCTTTTCCGTAACCTCCGTTTGTGTCGGTTGGAAGACACATACTCCAACCATTGTTCTGAACGAACCTTACCAGATCGCCCTGTTTATAATTAGTCTTCACTCTCTAGTTTCTTGGCGATCAAGAAACCTTTAACTAGTCCTGAGAAGCTGCTGAGTTGGTCGCTCATCTCACGGGATAGAGCAGCCGTTTCCTCCAAAACTTCTGGATCTAGGGCGTCTTGCAGGGCTAGGTTGTACCCAGCCGTCACCAAGTCCTCGAATAGTCGCTGATGATCTTGAGACAATTCTGTAAAATGACGGGACAAATTAAGATTATCCTTCGTGACTTCCTGAACCTCGTCTTCATAAATCCTTTGGAAGTTAATATTCATCGTCCCTGCCCCCGATACTTCTTGCGGTAACCCTTGCTTACCTTTGAAGGATCAGATCCCTTCCCAGGAAACTTAGAGTGAGTTCCATTCCCTTGACGGGTCTTCTTTGGCTTCTTAGCCTTGAGTGCAACTTTGTTGCCTTTACGTGCAGCCATGGTGGCTCCTTTCTTTTATTTATTATAAAGGACAGCGTGTCCTTCGTATAGAAGCAAATCGTTTAAGTTGGTTTCGTCGTCATCTAAGATAATAATCTCTGCTAGATACCGTCCGAACTTCCCTCTTTTATCTTTCTCAGTTTTAATAATAATTTTTTGACCAACAGGAATAAGTTCGGCAACTCTAGCCTTTGCGAGCTTGCCTTTTTCTTTGTGCTCCCCACGGACTTCCCAAGCATTAATGCGGGAAAAACGTAAGCGCTCCTTGCGATGAACGCCCATCCCTAAATCGACCAACACATCAATTGTATCGCCATCAACTATCTTTAAAACTTTTGCGTAGTATTCAAACATTTTTTTCTCCCATGTACGGTTGGATTTCGTTGCTAAACATCCAATATTCTCTACCACCAACAAAGTTTATCAAGTATTGACGTGGTTTGCCGTGGGTTGGACGCTTCACAATGATGCCTACTGTTCCTTTGTCTAGGATGTCATGGATGCCATCTATTTCGTTGTGAGAAGGCAGTGTGAAGATTTTGTCGGTAGTTTCAACGAGACAGCCAACTTCCATTGGTCGTGACTCCTTAACTCTCTTCATCGGGTCCAAAATGCGTTGTTTTAACCCAGACGTCGTTCCAGTTTGATGATTCGGGTATGTCGGCATAGTTTTCATATCTTGCTCCCATAGGTAACAAGCGGCTCAAAACTTCGGGAGACATGTCAGTTTCTCCGTGCAGGTTTGTCACAATGCCGGCAAGTCGTAGGGCATATGCTATCCATTCAGAACAGTACCAGCGGTTCTTGTGTTTGATATGGAAGGGCACGAGTTGTGAAGCTAGAAGCCCTGTCCAATCATACTGCTGTCCTTTGGTGTCTTCATAGAACCTTTCGATGATTGAGAGTTGGTGAGGATTTACTGGTACGCAGATAAAATCCCAGTCCTTCTCGTCTTTCATTTTGAATGGTTCTCGTCGGATGCCTTTCAGACTAAACGGGAAAATAGTTATGGAGGTTCTATCGGGTAGGATCATTTCTGCGTGTGAGTAGATGCTCTTGGTCCAGCGCCTTACGATGGCGTTATGTAGGCGTCCCTCGCCTTTGTAAAGACCAATGCATATGTTCACTGCGCTACCCCATAGTATTATAACTATTCAGCAGTTTCCAAAACGCTCAGGATTTTCTGTAAAGAATATTGATCTGGGGTTGACGTTTGTAGATTGTGGATCTTGAGGGCTGCTCGGAATGAACGAGTGTCTAACTTGTTCTTCATCTCTGCGAACAGTTCCGAACGATCTTGTCGAAGGATTGTGATCTCATTCTCAATCTCTGTCAAGCGATTTACGAACTCCTTGACGCTCTTTTCAAAGTCTTTATCTGTTGTTGTCATTTTTGATTGCCTTTCTTTGGGTTGCCGGCTCCTGTACAAAGCGGGCATTCTCTGTTGCGTATTCCATTATCTGTAAAAAAATTTGGCGACGAGTTTCGTCGGAAAACTGAAACTTATCTAATATTCTTCCTATGTCTTCCCCGAATTTCTGCTCGTCGAAGACGGGGAAAAACTCTTTACTCATCTCCAAAAACCTCCTTTGCTAGTTCGGCGGACGCTTTGTCCAACTCTTTGTGTGCTTTTTCTAATACCTTACCCAACAGATGGAGCGAGACCTCTGCCTTACAGCCGGGCTCAAACTCATTAGCCAAAGCCTCTGCCCGAAGGACCCAATTGATCGTGTCTTCGAGGCGGCCGCTCGCTTCGGTGAACGAGGTGAATGTTTTGTCGAGAAGTCGTCCGGGTCGTGTAGCCATCTTAGGCTCCTTTCTTTGTGCCCCGATTATACTACCTTGTTAGAAAATAGCAAGTTAAAAATCCGGCGAAAAAGAAAACGGGGTGAAGCATTACGTGAAGTTGCATTCTCTTATATACGTGCGACATCACCACCAAGATTTCCAGTACCATGCTACGTAAAAATTTTGGGTCGTCAGAATGGAGCACCTCCATAAGATACTTCTCGCCCAAAGTCTTTGGATCTAGTTCATTTTTACTCATTGTTCCTTAGCCACGATGGGTCCTTGACCTTCGCAGCCCCTTTTCTAATCTTGAGTAGGCGAGCGACGGGTGGGATGTTCATCCACTCTAGATCGTAGCAGCCCTCAAAATCACCCACTTGGGTTGGTTCACAACCAAGTTTAATTAGTTTCTTGTTTAGATAAGTAAACTGCCGTTGGCTCTCTCGTGTAACATATACACCGATTGTTCCTTCTCTAAAATTACAATAGAAGTGATCTTCCGAGAACTTGCCGATGGCTTTGGCGATTGGAAGTCCGTCACCAGCTTCCTTAAGACGAAGGCGGTTGTTGCGGCAGAAAATCTTGAAGTTCTCTGTGTGCTTTTGAAAATCCATTTTATCTCCTTTCAAGAGATAGTGTCTTTGTTGTGTCGCTTCTTTAGATCCTTGGCAAACCAAGCAAGCGAGCGATCATTGTAGATAATTTCTTTCTCGTATATTGGGTAACTCTCTGCGAGAGGTTGGTAGTAGTTTGTCCATAAAGCCCATTCTTCTTCGCAAACACTAGCCATCATCCTTTCTTCTAAAAGTGTATTTGTGTGTGATAATGTAAAGTTTTCGTTAGCACAGAAAAGTAAGAATTGATTTCTCTTATTACTTTTTATATTCAATGTCACCTCGTGTACATATCGGCGATGTCTGCTGCCCAAGCATCTGGTTTAATAAGGACTGGGTATCCCATTCCTTTGATCATACCCATTATAGCATCAGCTACTCGATTACTTAAGTTTTGTTCATTAGGATTTACATCTGCGTGAATGGTTGGTGATATGCCTGTTGCTTCCCTTACCTCTTCGGCGACCTGTAGCGAGACCGCAACTTCGTGTAGCAATCGCTCCAACACGTTGGTAAAGAACTTTATCTTTTGCTTTTGATAAAAGACGACTGCTCCTTTGCTTTGCTCTCTAAAGCAGATAGTTGTGATTAGGGTAGTGGAATCACTGTGTGGCTTTGTATCACTTCCAATGTGTAAAGTGTATTTGCCCTTGGAACAATATTCTTTTATTTTGTCCCGTATATCTTCGACTTCATTGCCGTTAAGGGTTTGCCACGGATGCTCTTCCAGAACACTCACCTGTTCATCACCCTGTCCGACAACATAAAGAGGCCAATAACCGCTAGGAGCGATACGCCTACTACAGTATTGATAGCGACTTGGATACCCTTATCAATCATTTCTTTTTCTTCTTCCAAAATCGGTGGGATCTGGGTAGGTTCAAGTGGATTGAGCGCTCTAGGAGGTTTGCTAGTTCAAGAGCCATCTCTTCCTTGGTCATCTCATCTTTGTAGGCAATCGCCAAAAGCAGGTCGCCAACCTCTTGGTCGCAGACTACCTTAAAGCTCAAAGTCTCTGCGAGTTCGTTGTGCTCAACGTCCCATACGTTAATAAGTTTATTACTCATCCTCGCCCCCTTTTAAAAGTTCTTTTGCTTCCTGAAGTCTGAGATACATGTAGGCAAAGGCTCCAATATATCCAAACGTAAAGCCAGTAACAGTTCCCATATAAAAATCAAATGCTGTGCAAAGGACTAGGAAGTAGAGCCAGAAATAATAAAACGCTAGATACTTTAGTTTTTTGCTATCGAAATTCCACATTCTCTCAACATCTCCAGTGCTTCTTCTGAGTCGTCAGACAGAGTTGATAAAACCTCTACTTGCTTCTTTTTTAGTATAACGTAATCACCGTCTTCCGTCAAGTTATCGATATCTATTTCGCAGGTCATATAAGTTAGCTGATTCATCAAAGCAACAACGGCGTGACTATATTCAACAGCATCAGGGATCTGATATTCTTCTGATGGATACTCAATCAGACTGCACAAGAAGTCAAGGTTCTCCCCTACTATCTTTATTCCGTTCATTAGGTTGTCGAGCCTCATTGCGTATTGTTCTTTTTTAGTCATTTTGGTTTTGCCCAGCTTTTGTGTTTTCTTATATATTGTTGCCGTTTAGCATGAACTCTGCGAGCATACGTTGCAATCTTGTCTATGTTCTTAGACTTCATCCACGCTGGTCCGCCGTTGTAGCAAGCATACAGATTGATTCCTATACAAGTCTTGTAGAGTCGCATCTCTCGCAAAACCATAACGGCTGCTAAAGTACCATGCTCAATGTTATCCATGTCTTCTACAAACTGCTGATAAGATTTATACTTCCAGATTCGCTTTCCCCAGAAACTCCAGTTGATCTGGAATATTCCTACGTCGCCAGTGTGTGAAGTTCTACCTCGTTTGATTCTAGTTTCTTGCCAAGCAATAGCCATGAGCGTGTAGGGGTCTTCCCCTAGTTTATGCGCCTCTTTTATTATTCCTTGCCCGATTTCTCTTTGCTCATTGTCAAAGTGGATCGGCATGGAATAACCTGACGACATAAGCGTCAGGACTATGCTTACAAATTCGATCATTCGAAGTCAATATCCACATCTACCTTAATCTTCAACTGTGGCAACCTGAGTTGATTTACCAGTCCGTGGCGTTTTGCCTCGGCTGCATCCATAAACCAGTCAGCGTGCTTTTTATTAAAAACCTTTTTCTTGAAGTAATCGTCTTTCTTTCCGCAGTTGCGAGCCATCATTGTAAAGATCTTCTCGTCAAGACGATCAGCTTCTGCTACGTCAGCTTTAAGCTCTTCGATCTTCCCACGTCCGCCACTGCTCACATCGTGAATCATAATGGTTGCATCGGGGTCAGCAAATCGCATACCCTGCTCGCCGAAGGACAACAGGACAGCGCCGCAGGACATTGCTTTACCTTCTACGATTGTAGCAACGGGAAGTTCTGAAGCTCTGATCTGAGCGATCATAGACATCAGGGAATAAACCTGACCGCCGTATGAGTCGATGATTACAGGGATTACTTTTTGCCCTGTGCTATGAGCCGCAGCCATTCTGCTGGCAAAATCTTTAGCTGCCGCTTCATCAAACTTATTCACCCTAATGATGACTGGCTGTCGCATGAGTTCAAAGTCTTTTAGAAGAGGAGAGATTTCTGTTTTCCAAATCATATATTATTTATCCTTTTAGTAGTTGCTTACCGTTGCTTAGATATTCTTTGAGGTCGGTGAATCCCCCAATGAACTTTTCTTGCCCTTCAGTAATCTCTACGACCACTGGAACTGTACGCCAGTTATAAGTGTTCTGGATTTCGTTGAGCAGTTCTGGCTGCTGATCTAGTCCGTACAGTTCGAACTCTTTTTGGTGTTGTGCCAAAAGCTGCATAGCTGCATGGCAGTAAGGGCAATTAGACTTTGTGTATAGTCTAAACTTCATTTAAAACCTCCATTTGTATCGGATGTACCTTTTCATAAATAGTTTCCGCAAAGCTTACTCGGTAAAGTTCCCTGCCTGAATGTGGTGAAACATCACGAGCTTGACCAAGAACAATGCCCACAGGATGAGCAGCAGAGGGCTCCTCTTTGCACCACTCGTTGAAGTCGTTGAACAATTTCAGAAGGTTTTGATCTGTGGTGATGTAATCCCTTCCTGAAAGGTAAGAGATTAGCTCTTGCTTCCTGTTGTTGATTGACTTTTCTTGGCAGAACTTAGCTGATAGGTCTGCTACTTTATCTTGCAGCTTGCTAATCCTGGGAACAAAGAAGCCCATACGAGGGGAAACCAATGTCCCAGGTCGAAACGGGGCATAGCTTCTGACATATTCTGCAAATTCATCTAGAGAATTCCAATCATATCCATCACTTCTTTTCATTATCTTAAGACATTCCCGACAGGCAAACACTGAGGAGAACGATGAAAATACTTTCTCATATTTGCGGAAAAAAGAGTTGTTGTTAATATAAATGTTACCAGGAATAACCAAGACATCTTGCTCGGTAACTGTAAATCTTTTCTGCCCTTTGCCGATCGTGAAGGAAAGCTTCCTTAGATTGTTTTCAGTCACTCCCTCAAAGCGTAAGTTCTTGCACCAGATGAAACGCCCATTACGCAACAAAGTCTTGTTCGTTGGGCTCTCCGCTGCGGAGCGTAAGAAAACTAAACGCACAGCACCTGGATTACTCTTCAGAGCGTAGTTGTAACGTCGAGCAGCAAGCCGCTCGAAATACTGGTTGTCTCCTCCGTCCATGAGGGACTTTTCCCTAGCACAGAAATGATCTGCTAGGTCATACCAAGTGTGGTTGCTCATTGATTACTTTAAGGCTTTCTCGATATTATACAGGGATGAGAGGATTACGATCTCCGAGTTTATGAAGTTTTTCCCGTCCATAATAATCCTGGAAAAGTGCTTTCGTTCAAGTCCTGCCTCCACAAGCATCTCATTCTCAACTGAAGAGGTGTATTCATGCGGAATAATCCTTACAATATAATCTTCGTTAATCAAGATCTCTCTTGTAGAGAACTTTTTCTTGGTGCGAACCTGAGGATTGCCTGAGGAGTTCTCGGATGTAGTCTTTACAACTTCTTCAAATACTTCTGTTACGCTTATCACTTGTAATAACCTCCAATGTGTCTATAGTTCTGACAAGCCAGTTATCACCCTTAAGGTGAATCTTATGATATATGCTTTCGTTATTATAATTTGGCTCAACTACCACAGCCATGACTGGCTCAATCAGGTTCAGCCATCGATCGGGTACGCTGGTATTCTGAGCAAGTCCTTCCCCGATAATCATAATATTCGAGGGAAGATATACTAAATCACCCTTCTTGGGTTTGTAGTCCATCGGCCTCTTCCTCTTCTTGTGCTTGGTTATTGATCCTATCCACAAAAGAACCAAAATCACTCATTGCCTTTAGGGTCTCCTGGAGTCCTTCAATGTTTTTTGCTGCCTCAGTAACAGCCTGTGTTTGAACTGGGGTTGATGCAGGAGCCTGTTGCGGAAGCATAGTCTCAAACTTTGCCTTCTCAAAAGAGGTCAGCATCTGCTGATACTGCTGGAGTTGTGAAGTTGCTTCCTGGAGCAGGTCAATCGCTTCAGTCACTTCCTCTAGCAGGGTTGCGCTTCCCGCATTGTCCAAGATGTTTGCTGCTACTCGCAAGGCAGATGACTGCTGACTTACCAGGGCACTCATTGTCTCTTCTACTTTGTCGAGTTCGATATCGAAACTAATTGTTGCTCGCATATACGAGTCCTCCTTTATAGGATTATACAATAGGTTGTATTGTTACTTAAGTTATTTCTTTTTCTTGCCCGCAGCGGACTTGAGGCAGCGGTCTTGTAGTTTGTGTTGCTTCCCATTTACAAGGATAGTTGAGGAAGCATAGAGCCCTTTAGCGTGGTTAGCCACCACTAGTCCAATCTGGTTGTGGAGAGAGCGGTCATTGACCAAGTTGTAGTTGGCTCGAACCTTGGCGAGGGTGCCGATAGGAAAGGCAGGCGGCTCGGTCGCAGCCTTGATAGCCTTCTTCGCATACTTGTTTTGGGTGAGGGCATTGAACTGCCGCTGGGTGGGGACGAAATCTTCGTCGGTCGCAATCTTGACTGCGAGGTCACGGAAGTAACTGGTCGTGACGTAGTAGTTCGCACAGATAATCGCTGTCTGGCGGTGCTCTGCTTTGTAGGTCGCTTCCCAGTTCTTGCGAGCGATCATAGCCTCTTCTGAGTATCGCTCTTCCATACGATCAAGGCACTCAACCTGCTTGGGAGAGAGTTTGCCTTGGTCCTTAAGTTGCTCGCTCAGGGATGTGGCGAACTTGCGGTCATGTACGCTGAGTTCTTTGGCGAGGAGTGCTTCAAAGCGAGCCTCGCCATTAGGAACTTCCACTCGCTCAGAAGCTCTTTTCTTAGGATACATTTGATGCCAGTAGCTCATATCTCTTCTCCCTACATTGTTATATTATCATAAGACTTATGGGAGTCAAGTTTTATCTGTCGAAAAACATAGAAATACTTATCGCAAGGGATATGAAAGCAAAAGCCATTAAGCCTATGGCTGAGTCATCATATATCATTAGACTTTATAATCCCAAATCCATCGCCACCTCTTTCGCTCTTCTAAATAAAAAGGTAGTGATGCCTTGTGATAAGCTTCCTGTTCTGCTCGGATGCTAAAGTAGGCAACTCTTCCATTCTTATATTTTATGTATCCCTTCAAATAGTCCCAGTAATAAAGGATAATGAAGCCGATTAAAAAAGTCTCAAGCATCTGCTGGAAGTGTATCGTTTCGTGTCGTTTTGTTTCTTCGCTGATTTCTCCACGACTGAAGACGAGAAAGAATAGAGTGATCGCACCGATGTTAATCGGAGCCAAGTAAGATAACCATACAGGTATTTTGCTGTTCTCTATAAAGATTGGTTTCCAGTTCTTCATTCTCCCCACCACTCCATTGCTTTTAAGTTTTTAGCCATGTTTTCTTTTTGTATCTTTTCGGCTTTCCACAAATATCGGTAGTATAAAGCAGAAGACAAAGAAGCAACTGATATAATGCTTAGAATAATCATTTCATCATCAAGTCCATAAAGTGTTTGACCCACATACCACCAGCAGCAGTAGCGATTAGCCAGATGACCTTTTGCATCCCTGCTTTCCAGTCCTGAAGTTTGGATATTTCGTGTCGTAGTTCTTCTACTTCATCTACTTCTTTCTCTGCTTGTTTCTTCCACAAGACAACTTCTTGGTGCTGGGTAATGATTGGCTTCACTTCGTTGATGAACTCTTGACGACGAGTAGATTCTACTTCCAGATCTTTTACACGACTAAACAAGCCTGAATCTGGCTCATAAAGGTTTTGTTTTACTCCACGAATACCGTCAAGAATATCTGCTTGGCTTTCTTTGATGTGTTCTACATCGTTTGCTAGTTTATCAAAACCTCCGTTAAGAGACTTAGCACTACAGATTCGGTTTTCTAGTATTTCAATTTTTTGCAAAACTAATTTTAATGTTTCATCATTCATTAGAAAGCCCCCAGATAAAAAAAAGACCAGGCATTAAATACTCTGGTCTTTTTGAGATGTAACCGGCTATTCTATTTAGTCGCTAGACTTGCAAATTTATTCACCACCTTCCCTAAGAACAGCACAATTCGTTGTGAGAAGCGTCCCAGCCGCCGAGGCTGCATTACGCAACGCACACTTAACAGTCTTCGCAGGGTCGATGACGCCTGTTTCGACTAGGTTTTCGAACTTTTCTGTCCGAACATTAAAACCAACATTCTTGTCGTGGTTGTCGTGAGTCAAAGAGCTTACAACAATATCACTTGATACTTCAGCATTCTTGAGGATTTGTGTGATTGGGGCAAAGCAAGACTGGACAAGGGTTTGAGCACCTCGTAGTTGATCTTGGTTTGCTGGCTCGATCTCAATGTTGTTTGCTGCCTTTAGAAGAGCACTTCCGCCGCCAGGAACGATGCCCTCCTCTTGGGCTGAGCGAACTGCTTCCAAAGCGTCTTCTACACGATGCTTCTTTTCAGTGACCTCAATCTCTGTAGCACCGCCGATACGAATAACAGCAACCCCTGATGATAGTCTTGTAATACGCTCTTGAATACGCTCGGCTTCGTGAAGACTGTCTGTCTCTTCTAGTTGTGCCTTGAGTAGTTCAATGCGCTTATCAAGTTCATCGTAGTCAGTTTGACCATCAGCAATGGTTGTGTGTCGCTTGCTGGTTTCGACTCGCTTGGCTGAGCCGAGGTGTTCCAACTTAACGTCTTTGAGACGGATACCTGAATCCTTGCTGATGAGTGTCGCTCCTGTTACGAGGGCAAGATCTTCTAGGATATTTCTTCTTTCTTCCCCGTATCTTGGAGCCTTGATGGCGGTGATCTTCATGCTGTTACGCATACGATTGATAATCAAGGCAGCCAAAAGCTGACCCTCAATCTCTTCCGCAACAATCACAAAAGGCCTGCCGTCACGGGCTACCACCTCTAGGATTGGGAGCATTTCCTCAACATTGTCTAGGGCTTCGTCGGTCACTAGGACCAAGCAGTCACGGTAATCAACCACTCCTCGTCGCTCATCAGTAACGAACTGTGGAGAGACATAGCCGCCATCAAACTGGAATCCTTCGGTCACGTCCATTGAGGTCTGGAGTGAGCGGCTCTCTTCAATTGTGATGGCTCCGTCTTTTCCAGCAGCATCAACGGCTGAAGCGATAAGAGCACCGATGGATTCGTCCCCGTTAGCAGACACCGTAGCGACGTGGCGGATCTCTTCTTCGCTTGATACTGGCTGAGACATTTCTGTGATTCTCTCACAGATCGCATCAACCGCAAGGTCAATGCCTCGCTTAACATCAATGGATGAAGCACCAGCAGCAATATGCTTATTGGCTGCTACTAGAATAGCCCTAGCCAGCACAGTGCTGGTAGTGGTTCCGTCCCCGCTGGTCTTCTCTGTTTCCAGAGCAGCCTGACGGAGGACCTCAACAGCGGCCTGTTCATAGTCGTCATCCAGTTCTACAACACGAGCAACACTTACGCCGTCTTTGGTGATGACTGGGCTTGCTCCTCGCTTGTAGAGGATTACATTTTGTCCCCTTGGTCCAAGCGTGGAGGCCACTGCATCGGCGAGTTTGTTGGCTCCATTAATAAGTTTGTTTCTAATATCATCCCCGAAAAGGATGTTGTCGCTACTCATTGTTTTCTCCCTTTACATTTAGTATGAGTATTTCTTTGGACTTCTTGTCCTTGGACATTCCATAACTCCATTCAGGATATATGATTTCATAATCTTTGTATAGTTCTAAAATGAATGGGCTAGGATTGTATGATATAATCCAGTTATTCTTTTTCTTCATTGCTTCCGCAAGTCCGTAGTGGTCGAAGCCTTTGTGGGCTGAGCCGTTCTTACCGTAGAGAACTGGGTTCTCAATCGCATAGGGTGGGTCGGCATAAATGAAGGCATCGTCGTGATGGCGAGCAAGGCTATCCTTAAAGTCTGCTAACTCAACACTTAGAGAGGGACATCGGAAGCTTCTAAGCCGTTCAATGCTGCTTTCGGTGAATCGCTTGTCCGCTGCTTGTTGTGAGTAACCGCCGCTCAAAGTTGCCCCGCTAAATGAGGAGCGGTTGAGGGCATAATACATACAGGCTCGCATCTCTTTCCAAAGGTAATGAGTGTTGTCCATATGTGTCCAAGACTGCTTTCTCTGGTATTCGCTGAAACTCTGCTTGTCGCACGGATGGAAAAAGGATTCCAGCATATTGGCTGTGCCGTGTGGGTCGCTTAATGTTTGCCTCCAGAAATTGACTAGGGGCTCAAAGATTTCATAGCCATAAACTCTCACACCCTGAGAGGCATAGTGTATTTCTATAGAACCTCCACCAAAAAAGGGACTGACAATTTCTGTCAGGTTTTTTGGGAAATAAGGTGTAATGTGCTTGAGGGCTCTTGTTTTACCGCCGGGGTACCTTAAGAGTGATTTCAAGTTTCCTCGCTTTCTTCGGGTGCAGCATTCATTGCTGCTAGCATTTTCTCAATACTTGCTGGGTCGTCAAGGGTATATGGACTTGGAGCAATATCTTTAGACATAAATCGTGCAACAACTGAATAGGTTCCGCCCTGATATAGGACGTCTTCATCACCCTCTACAGCAGATGGCACATATTTATAAATTGTTTTACCTTGAGCGTCTTTTGTTTTTGGTTTCCCGCTAGCTCGGGGACGCATTTCAACATTAATTTCGCCGTCGAACTGAGGAACTGGTAGATTAGCTGGGTTTTTAGCCATATAATACAGACCCTTGCCGCCAATCTGAATATAGTAAATGTCCTTTGCTCCGTACATATTATTAATAAAAGTAGGAGGAGCCTTGATTGCTGGAAGCTTTCCAAAACCTGCACTGGCTTTGTTTAAAAGACCAGCCTCTTTAGCTGCTTCATATTTTCTGGAAGTAGTCTGGAAGCCTAGTGCGGTCTTGTTGGGATCGTCAACCCATTTAGAGCTTGCTGGTCGAGCAGGGTCAATAAGGGCGGTTACCCAATTGAGGATATCTTCTTCTTTCTCCTCTAGGGCAGCCTTTGCAACCTCCCAGCCCTGAACATCAAACTTTTCAGGCCTAGACAAGTAGAAACGCTGACCTTCTGGTCGAGCAGGATAATACTTTATAGCACCATCGCCCATTTGTGCTCTGGTGTTTAGTTTTACTTCTAACCAATATGGCTCACCATTAATCACGAACTGGCCGTCGGGTCCATTTGAATCAGCGTCAGCGTCGATCATTACGCCCTGAATACCTGTTTCTGCTAGGCTATCCAAAACCTTTTGCTCATATTGCTGCACCGCTTGGGAGGCTTCTTGAATTAGATCTACTTGCCTGTCGATAAACTCATTTAAGAAGCCTAAGCTTTCGCTAATCTTCACGGTCATATCAGGAGCCATCTCCTGTTGTTTTTCTATTTCCCTCATCAAGACTGGGGAGTGGTGGTGTAGGTCTTCCACTACATCTGGGCACCAGCAGGAATCAACTGCCCCTCGAACATAGTTCTCTGGGCTAGCAGCACACTCGCCATCAAGGAACAGATTATCTGTAAAGATCTCGTGTTGATGGTCTGTAAGGGTGTCCCACTGCTTGTAGTCCATCCCGTTCATCTTCAACCGACGATCCAGTTCCTTGACCTTGTGAGCAAACTCGTCACGTACTGGTCCATTAGTGATTATTAAATCAACTTGATGAGGTTTTAAGTTCATTATAGGTTCTTAAGTTCTTGCTGAATAAGAGCACGGATTGAGTCAAGGGATTCTTTCTTCATCTTCTTTTCCATGCTTTTGCGAAGTTGTGGTGGTACTTTGCTCAAGTCCTTTTCTTCTTTGTCGCCTTCCTTTTCTTCCTTTTCGTCGGCAGCCTTGGACATTGGCTCTTCTTTATCGCCGTCTTTGTCTAGGTCAAGAAAGTCTGGCTTTTCTGCTTCCTCAACACGAGTCATAGCAGCTTCATATTCTTCTTTGATAATTTCTTTCAACCTTGCTTTGGAAATCTTATATTGGGACATTGTTTTTTCTCCTTATTAAAATAAGACTAACTATAAATAGTCAGTTCTAAAGGTGTTTCCTAATTTCTTGTTCCGTTAATAAAGTGTAAGTAAAAGAGTTGCCGTAGAGATTGGCTGACTTCTTACAGATTTTCATAAACTCATCAAAGTCATCAACGGACTGGAACACCTGACAACCAGCACTCCACTTATTGACGAGGTAGGACTTGTCGTAGGGATTGCTGCGATGGATATTGATGCCGAAGTGGCCTTCGCTGATTGTGTGGAAACTCTTGTAATCAATTACTTTATCTTTATTGTTGTCCCGCCAAACCTTGACTTCTTTTCGCTGGACAAGGGCTTCGTAGTTGTTCTGGTGCTTGCCTAGTTGCCAGGTTCCTCGGTATTGTCCTGGAACTAGAACTGCTGTTCCCTTGGGGTTCATTGGGTTTTCAAGCCAGTATTCTCCTGGGTCGGTAGTCACTGGGAAAACTTCACAGACTTCTTTTAGTTGCTTGTCCCTATAAATCATTACAAAGAAATCATCAAACTCGTTGGTCCCTGGGTTGTCCCTGCGAACTCCAATCAGATTTACATTTAGTTGTTTATTACCGTCAAAAAAGGTATAGCCCTTTTTATTCATCACCTTCTGTAGGTTCTTGCTGGTCAGCAGGTCCTTCAGGTTCTTCTGCTCTTTTGGAGACTGGGTATTGGCCTGGGCGATAGAACTCGCCAAAAGATTCATTATTAACTTGAGAATATTCATTGGTTCTCTCGCCTGTTATGTTGCCTGTGTATCTATATAATAACTCATTATCCTCAAACTTTAAATCTGCTAGACCAAGCTTGTAATAAGTTAATGCGACTAAATAGGTGTGTAGATTAAAGTTTTCTTCTTCTGCATTCTTTTCTCTTATCCATTGAATAGCACGATGCCCAAAGAAGGCCCGTTCAGCATCAATGATATTGTCGTCTTCTGTAGGGAAAATTACAAAACCTTCTTTTACTAAAAGGTCTTTGATGTCGATAGACACTTAGATGCCTTTCTTTATCTGCGTTTTTTCGCTAGTTCGCTTTCCATCCAAGCTTGACCGGCTGGGTTCTGGACGGGTGATTCAACAAATCTGTTTAGGGCTTTCACTACTTCTTGTGGTGGTGGTCCGTACTTTGTATTATCTACTACTACAAAGTTGTCCCCAAACAAAGCTTCATATCTGTCTTTATTATCTTGGACTTGTTGCCATAGATCTTTAACAGCCTTCTCTGGCAGAACTCTTTCTCTCTTGGCATTTCGCTCAAGAGCGACGGGAAGACTTGTATCCACGAAAATCATGAAGGTATCATAGCCAAGCTCTTCGGCTCTTGCTTTTTCTCTAGCCATTTTATCAAAGTCACGACCAGTTCCGTCAATCATTAGCCCAAGTCGTCCAGCCTCTAGGAACTTTCTAAGGGTTTCTAAGTTGCCCTTGGCGATACTTCTTAGAGACTCTGGTGATCTTCCCTGAATCTTATCCCAAAGTTCTGGGTCTTCTTTTTCTATTTTGGCTAGATCGCCGGGATCAATGCCCGCTTTCTCTAACTCTTTCTCAAAGAAGCGATCGGAATTAATATATTTTAATCCGCCGCCGAGGAATGAAGCGTTCTCAAAGTATGGCTTTCCTTTTGGACCACGGGCTCCAAAAACTGCATCGGCTGTGAAAGACTTTCCGCTGCCGGGACCGCCAGCAGTAAAGACTGCTTTTAGAATGGCGGGGTCATAAACACCTTCTTCTAGGGTTCTTGGCGATTCCAAGATATACGAATGCCGCTGTTCCGTTATAACTTGGCGAACTAAATTCTTCAAGTTAATGGAAGGCAGCGGCTTCGTCATTTAGAGAACCTCTCTTTAGATTAGTTCTTTTTTAGTAGGCGTTCGATGACACGCTGAAGAACGGCTTCGGTAAGAGCTTCGTCGTCGATGACTTCGAGTTCTACTTCTTCATTTGTTGTTTCTTCAGTTGTTTCTTCGGCTTCTTCTTCTGTAGCTTCGACGACTGTTTCTTCTTCTTCAGTAGCCTCAGTTACTTCTTCGTCTGTGCGGTTCATTGGATCACGCATAGCTGGGTCACGCATAGCAGCTTCGTCGTCCATATCACGCATAGCAGCTTCGTCATCCATGTCCATATCCATGTCCATTTCTGCTTCGCCAGCTTCACCTTCGACTTCGATCTCTACGCCGGTTTCAGCGGAGATAGCATCGACAACAGCCTGAACGATGGACTCAACAGCGTCCTGCTCTTCTGGTGTGGCTTCTTCAGCGTCCATTTCCATTTCAGCTTCGCCAGCAGGCTCAGCGTCCATTTCCATTTCGGCTTCCATCTCTTCCTCTTCTTCTGCGAGGGTGTCGATGAAGTTCTCGGTTAGTGGTTGCATTGCAGCAAGCTTACCCCAGCGACGGATAACACTTTCGTTAATTAGCTTTGAAGCTTTCTTTGTCATTGTAATTTACTCCTTGTTTTATTCGACGCCAAAGGCAATCAAATATAAATAGTTTGTTATATTGGAAAAGGACCTATTCATCTACTAAATCCTGAATTAGACCCATGTCTTTCATTTTCTTGAATGCTCCATGCTCAACTTGGCTCACTCTTGGGAAGCTCACACCCATTCTATCAGCAACTTCTCGTAAGCTTAAACCTGCTGGATATTTTCTTGCACAAACCATTGCACAGTTCAAATCTCCCTCGTAGTTCATCCAGTTACGGCAGCTAGTTTGATCGCACTCTACTTGCCACTTTTCATGAACTTCAAAGCACTTTGGATTAGGTCCGTATTGAACTTCATCTTGAGTTGGGGTACGATTGATTTCGTCTTGCTGTTCTTTTCCGTCTTTGCGATAAAACATTTTTATTTCCTCCGCCCATCTTGAGCAGTGAGAATGTGGGTGCCGCTCTCAACAGTTCCTGCTGAAGTCTGGCGAGACCACTGAGCATTGTTCTGGAGTTCGGCGAGGTTGCGAGCACCTGTATAGGATAGTCCGCTGCGAATGCCGCCTTCCAAATCACGGAGAATATCTACGACACTTCCCTTGTAAGGAATGTAGGAAGCAACACCTTCTGGAGTTGATGACCGATTTCGCCAACTCATTTGGGCATCCTTGGAAGCCATGCCTCGATACTCTTTCATTCGGGTGCCGTCAGGCATGGTGATGACTAGTCCTGGGCTTTCTTCGGTTCCCGCAAGGAGAGAGCCGCACATTACAAAGTCAGCACCAGCAGCTAGAGCTTTCACAATGTCGCCAGAGGTTTTGATACCGCCGTCAGCAATGATCTTCACATCTCGGTCAGTTCGAGCACAATCAAAAATGGTCTGGAGTCCTGGGAGTCCATGACCCGTGACGATGCGGGTTGAGCAAATGCTTCCGCCGCCAATGTTGGCTCGGACAGCATCAGCACCCCAGTCAGCAAGATCATTTACTCCCTCTACGGTACAGACATTCCCTGCGATCAGCGTAATAGAAGATCCAAACTTCGCTCGTAGATGTTGGAGGGCATTCTTCATCAAGATGTGGTGCCCGTGAGCGACATCTAGACACAATGTATTAACACCAACATCAATAAGAGATGCTGCTCGCTCTTGGTAATCGCCAGTGACTCCCACAGCAGCAGCAAAAACACTCTCGCCTCGGGCTGAAACCTCTCTAGCTAGTCTTACTTGCTCATCGATGCTGTTGTAGCGATGAATGATTCCCATGCCGCCATTACGTGCCATGGTGACCGCCATCTCCCCTTCACATACTGTGTCCATCGGAGCAGACAGAATAGGCAAGTTAAGCGTAACGTGGGCAGATAGATCGCTGCTAAGATTTACTTCACTTCGGCTTTTGATGTCGCTGTACTGGGGCACCAAGAGCATGTCGTCGTAAGTTACTGCTTCTTTAAACTTCATTGTGTTCCTCCACAAATTCTTTTGCTTTCTCTAGGCAGTCAGGGCAGAATAGCCTAACTTGTTGTTCTTTGTTTCGCACTGTGACTCGCCAAGACATATGGGCTTCACGGGTCTTTGGGAATTCTTCGCCGCAAGTATTACATGCTTCTGGCAATCTGTCAAACATGTTCATTTGTTTTTTCAGTTGCTCTTGCTGTTGCTGTGCTTGGGCTTTATCTTTTTTCTTTTTTGCCGCTCGTTTAAGCTTCTTCTTGTGCTTCTTGTTCGTCATGCTTTACACTTTCTCTTAGTTTGCGATGAATGCGATTCTCAAAGTCCCTATCGACTGGCGGAGCAGCATTGCCGTACTTTTGTTCATAATACTTTGTCTTCGCATACCAAGCAATAATCTCACGGTATTCGTCTAGTGTTAAGCTCATTTACAACTCCTTATGCTACAAGCTCAAAAGGTTCGGTGCGGTATTCATAGACCCAGTCAGGCACTTTGTCTGCTGGGTATCGTAGTCGTGGCTTCGCAGCATAGAACTTGCGGTAGGATACGACTGGATTGTCTGACTTGAACTCATCAGGCATAGCGAGCCGCAGTGGAGTACATTCCTGCTGTGGAAACAGATCAGGGTCAAACATCTCAATAAGCTTTTGAAGCACTGCTTGGCACTTGTGTGTCTTGCCGAAGCGATGCTCGTACTCGTCAATCATTGCCTGACAGTGCAGAGCAAGGTTGGTAAAGTTGTTGGCTGACTCGGCAGCCCACAGGCACGAAGGGTGCTTTGGATTGAAGGAGCGATAAGGCGCTTTCATCCCCTGCTCGTTCAATACTGTGGATAGGATCTGACATGACTCTAGGATCATTTTGACGACCCGCAAGTTGTCTTGAGAACGAGCAGATGCTTCCCAGTCAATTTGACCAGTCTCGGCATCGCCTTCAATAGCAAAGATATTCATATACCTTCCTCCCTGTGATACTACATTACCACAGGGTTTCTATCGGTCAAGTTTTATTTTAGTCTTCCTCAAAATAAATGTCGAGGAGACCGAACATACCTTCCAACTCTTCCTCTAGGACTGTGTCCTGCTCCAAGAGCATATTGGTTAGAATGACGATGTGCTCTCGCTTTTCATTGAGCAGTTCTTCTGCTTCCCGCAGGGCTTGGGTCATAATCTCATTGACGGCTGTGTCGAACTGCTCTTTGGTGAAGTCAGACATATCAGCACCACGATTGCCGTAAGCGTCGGCATTGCCGAAATAAACTGGACCGACTGAGCCCATTCCGTAGTCCTTAACCATTGTCTCGGCTATTTGTTTGGCTCGTAATAAGTCATTTGATACGCCTGTTGATGTGCCTTCAATCCCGTAAAACATTTTCTCTGCGATGTAGCCACCCAGCAATACTTTGATTCTTGCTATGTTTTCTTTTTTGCTCCACGAATATTTGTCGTCTTCTGGGAGTTGCATTGTTAAGCCGAGGGCTCTGCCGTGAGGAATGATGGTGACCTTGTGTAGAGGGTCAGCGTCCTCTAGGTAGTAAGCCAACAGAGCGTGTCCCGCTTCGTGGATTGCTGTAGCACGTCTAGACTCCTCGCTCATATTCATTGACTTGCGAGGTTTGCCCATAGTGACTTTATCTCTGGCTTGGTCGAAGTGGTAGTTCTCAACTACGGGTGCTTCGTCTAGGGCTGCTATGATGGAAGCCTCATTGACGAGGTTGGATAGGTCAGCACCTGAGAAGCCCGGTGTTGTTTTGGCTATGAGTTCTAGGTCTAGGTCTTCAGCAACGGGGACGTTGCGTGTGTGTATCTTTAATATTTGTTGCCGCCCATTTACATCGGGCAATCCAACCGAAACTTTGCGGTCAAAGCGTCCAGGGCGGGTAAGGGCTCGGTCAAGCATTTCTACTCGGTTTGTAGCCGCTAAAATGATGATGCCTGAGTTGTCTGCGAAGCCGTCCATTTCGACAAGCATTTGGTTGAGTGTCTGCTCTCGCTCGTCATTGCCTCCGCCCCCAGGTCCGCCACGCTTCTTGCCGATGGCGTCGATCTCATCAATGAAGACTACGCAGGGAGCAAGTTGATAAGCCTGGTCGAATAAATCACGGACACGGGAAGCACCTACGCCAACAAACATTTCTACGAAGTCTGAGCCAGCAGCCAATAGGAACGGGACTTCTGCTTCGCCAGCCATTGCTTTGGCTAGTAGTGTCTTGCCTGTTCCAGGAGGCCCGTGTAATAGAACACCTTTTGGAAGTTTGCTGCCCATATCTGTAAATCTTTTTGGGTTCCGCAAAAACTCAACAAGGTCTTCCAGTTCTTCTTTGGCTTCGTCGCAGCCAGCAACGTCATCAAACTTGTAGGCGTCTAGACCCGGCATAATGACTGTAGCACCTGACTTCCCAAAGTCGTCAAGTCGTCCAGCGCCTCCGCCGCCTAGTTTTGGAGCGTTCTTAAAAAAGCGATAAACAAAATAAAATATTATTAAGAACGGAAGCCACGATATTAGGGCAGTCACCCAGATGGATGGCTGCTTGGGCTCCAAAAACCTTATCTCTAGGTTCTTGTGCTTGGATAGGTCTTCTATTGTTTTATCAGTTAAAGGAGCCGTTGTAATATAGGTTTTGCCCTCTATTTTTAGTTCCCATTGGTTTCCCTGAATGAGAATAGAGGCGTCCTTATTGGCTTCTTCGGCTTCCTCGACAATCTTGATTATCTGTGTGTAGGAGACCTTCTCAACTGTAGTGGGAGGCTCGAATGTCCCGACGCTCAACACGAAAAAAGCAGCAACAACAACGATAAACCATATAACTAAACTTTTGTTTTTGCTACTAATAGGCATGTGAGCGGGTTTCTCCGAAATCTATTACATAGTAAATAGTTCGGAGAGGTAGGTTATTTCACCAGCCGCAAACCCTCTTCTGAGATATACTCAACTTGATAATCACGAGGGGCTTCGCCAGTCCATTCGACTTTTAACATCGGGCTCATTGCTCTTCGTGGTGCTGGGGTAGTTGATAAAACTAGCCCAACATAGCGTTGCCCGGCAATCGTAATCTCGACGAGTTGTCCAGGGCTGTATTTTGACTTGAGAGCCATAAGAGCAACCTCCACGTCATTATAACACAGGTTTTTTCTGTGTCTAATGATTTATTGGATTTCGTCTTCTTTGTGTGCTAGGGTGCCGCCCTCTTGCCAATTCACAGTCCACCATCGCTCGCCCTTGCGAACAAAAGGTCCTAGTAGCTGACCAGTGTCGCCTGATGCTGGGTGTTGTACCATGGTTCCTGGCTTAAGTTCTGGGTTGCTCATAACTTTCTCCTTTTTGTAAAGTATAGCAGGGTTTTTTTATTATTATAGTTTTTGTTTGCCGTCAGGGTTCGCTAACGATGTCCCAGCAGTTGTTGGCGTTAGTGAGTGATTCCTCAATCCTCTCGCCGGTTGAGATCATCTGCATCTTTACATACTGGTTGGGGGGATAGCCATTGCTTGGGCGAGGGCCGGAGTAGGGTCTCGCAAGAACCAAAGCCAACTGACCACGGCGAGCACTATGACGGGCTCGTAAAATAGTTCCAGGCTGCTGGACTTTCCACATCTTATCTTTAATCAACACTGCTCATCACCTCCCAGTTGATCGCCATATACATAATCCTCATCCCGCTGGGGAACATAACATCATACTCAGAATACTTTTCTTTTGCTGGTACAATGATAGCATACTCGCCATTCTTGCGAATAGTGATATTGTTTCGACACCACTTCTTTGCCCGTAGTAGCGTTCCTGGCTTGACATTGTCTGGATTCATATTGAGCCGTGAGTTGTATGTTTCTCGTTGCATTACCACAGCCTCTTCGTAAGTTTCCGCTCTGAAAGAAAGCAGGTGCTGCCGTCAGGTCGCATAACTTTCCAGTGCTGCTTATTAATCTTTTCCATCAAAAGCAGAGGAGCCTTTTTTTCTGCGAGATAAATAAACCAGTCAATTGAATACTCGTCAATCGCTGTCTTTCTAATGCGAACTAAATCACCTGGATTCATGATAAGACCTCTGCCTCATTTGCAAAGAGCATGATAGTGTTGTCCTCGCAACCCATAATGTCTTCTAGTTCATTGAACTGAACAGCAGATGGATAAACCTTGACCCGCTCTGGGAGTTTGTCTTGGTCAATCCTATAGGAGAGGTCATACTTCTCCTTGACCACCAGACCAATTGAGCCTTCAAGTCGTTTGCGGATGCCAGGAGCGAACTTGTTTAAAGCCTTGGGTGTTATTTTTACAATCTGCCCGACCTTCACGATACCTGCTCCATATTGCAAACATAATCTACGAACTCATTTGTGCCGTCAAAGGGCTCACAGACATAAAAGATGTGTTCTTCTGCACCTTCGTAGTCTTGGCTAAACTTACAGCCAGGAGACACCTTCGTGACAAGAGCAACCTTACCGCCGTGAGGGGCATTCTCTCCAAAACCTTCTGGTCGGCTGCGAATCAGCATACCAGGCTGGATACGGCAGCGGTTCTGAATTGACTTGAGAAGTTCTTCGCCGTAAAGCACCACTCTCTCCTTAGTACATGAAGGTGTTAGCGACAAGGTGATCAACAACCTCATCGTGGATATCCATAGCACTTTGAGGGTGCTCGTGGATGGCAACATACCAAGCGTCAAGTGCGCCTTGACCTTCGGCGTTGAGGATGTTTTCGATGTGTTCTTGAACCGACATTTCTCTCTCCTTACATCTTATACTATCACGGATAAGGTTGCTGTCAAGCTTTTTGTATTAGTTCTAGAGATTCTGGATAATGAATCTTGTTTTCGGGCATACCTTCTAGGTTGACCCATATAATCTCACCCCTGGCTTCAAAGATTTTTCGTATGAGGTATAATTCTTTGTTCCCTCGATGCCGAACCAAATCACCTGGCTTCACTGACCACCTCCATATTGTCTTCGTGGGCTAGAACATTTTGACCGTCGTTCATACGTTTGACAATCCAGTTGTACCCACGGCTTTGACGAACAATCATACCCAAAGTCTTGTTGTAATGCTTATCAACATTGACTAGGGCACCGACACCGAACCTATTTATTTGCTGCATTGATCAACTCCAGTTCGCAGAGGTTCTGTCCCCTGACTTCACCATCATTCCAGAGAACCTCTACAACATCCATAACACCCCAAGACAGAACAATAACTCCTGCTTGACCATCCTCAAGGTGCCGAACCAGATCACCCTCTTTCATTTTCATAACTACTCTCCGCTATCTACGAGCCAAACAATTTCCCACGCCTCGTGAAGACGGGGGGGATAGTCTTCATGACCTTCCCACTCCACACGAATGTTGTGGTGGTCGCCGCCGACAACCACACCTTTCTTACCACGGAAAAGGGGGTGGTACCCTGCGTACTTGACACGCTCGCCATGAAACATATTGAAGTCACTCATCACTCTCTCCCTTACAACACTATATTACTACAGTTTAGGGATAGGTCAAGTTTTTTATTTTGTTACCAAAAGAATTTCTGTAGCTTTCTTAGCTTCGAAGCCATCATCAACTTTCTTTCTTCTTCCTGCGGTATAAGTCACAGGGAACTTATGCATTGTAAATCCTGATGCATTCTCTTCAAAGAAGCCGTCACCTGCCTCCCTATTTGAAAGCCATCCTGTTCCGCCATGTTCCTGGCAAACTTCTAGTAGGCTGATTACACGTTTCTGCTCGGCGTCATTAAAATCAGTCTCATACTGAGTGAAACTATCTCTGTAGGGAGGATCCATAAACAAAAAGGTATCAGAGTTGATGTGTTCTTTTGTTGCCTCGAAGTCGCCACTAAGGATTGTGCATTTTTGTAAAGCATGGTGCCACCACTCAACGACCTCTTTATCATAAACTTTATCTTTTTGGTTCAAAAGGCCAGCAGGAGTGCCAAAGCGTCCATTGGTGTTTTTGTTCTCTTGCCACAAACCATTAAAACCAGTTTTCATCAAGAAATACAAAACAGCAGCTTCTTTTGTTGTGCCCCAGCCCTCATATTCGTAGGCATGTTTCTGGCGAAGATTGAAATAAAAGTATCGGCGGCAAGGACGGAGGCGATATAACTTATCCCAGTTTAGTTCATTCTCTTTCTCAAACTTTTTGTCTGTCTCCCCCTTTGGGAGAGATAAGTATTCTTTAGACAAAATGTCCAAGACTTCAACAAAGTCATCACAATCATTCTTGATGGCAGTGTAAATGTTCATAATACCTGAGTTGATGTCATTGATAATAAACTCAGCATCTGGATTCTTCTGATATGCCCAGATAAACATTGCACCGCCGCCGAAGAACGGCTCAATATAACGATCAAAAGCTACACCCTCAAGAAGGTCAGCGTATTTCTTGAGCATACGGGTCTTGCCGCCTGCCCACATATAAAGTGGCTTTGTCATAGTTTCAGATCTCGCTTTCAATGAACTGAACTATACTATCTCGGATTTCCTCTAGCGTAAAGCCGTCTTCCTTGAGGAAGCAGGACGGACCTTCTGAGCGGAAAGTGTTGTATTGTCCTTTGTGGGCAGCGTGAAGGATGACCTGAATGGGATTACCTTCTCTCACTCCCTCGCCCATAGCATAGGTCACCAGAGGGCAGCGATCATTGATCTCTTTAATGAGGAAATAGTTTTTGTACCAGCGCTCAATAGCATTCCCTCTTGGTCCCTGTTTTTTTGCTTCAAAAGCAGCAATCAGCTTCCCTTGATAGTACCAGACGCCACCGTCTGGAGAACAAGCTCCGATCTTGGTTGGAAGAGATTCTTTAATAATCTTATTGTGCCGCTGAATGCCAGGATACCTCTCTTGGAGAATCTTTTCTGCTTCCTTCGAAGCTAGTCGCACAACCTTGTCGTGGTTGAGTGACTGAGCGTCCCAAGCCGTGGTCCCTGGTTGGATTCCGCCTGCCATTTTATTCTCCTTTTCCTGACCCTGAAATAACTTCTAAATGATGGACTGAGTAATACTCGGTGTCAGGTGATTCAAGCCAATCAACAAGGACACAGGTTGTGCCGTGGTTCTTCACTTCAGGCTCTGATAAGACAAGCCCGATGGGATTCCAGCCTAAATTGGCTTTGACATCCCAGTCTGAGATTCTAACTAAATCACCTGGCTTCATTGAGAACCTCCGCAACTCGCCAAGCACTACACCCGCCGGCTGACTGATCATCGCAATATAATATTTTGACGTGCGGATACTCGCTGCCGCCAGGTCCAGTTGAGCGCATATATACCTCGGTCAGGATCGCAAGGTGTCCAGACTTCATCCTCACGAGGTCGCCAACCTTCAGGTTTTTACGCCATTCGTTTTTACTCATCAATAACCTCTACTGAGAAGTTGTCGTCATCAATTGTTGAGACCCACCGCATATTGATGGTGGTGGTTGCCTGGAGCAACATAAAAGGTCCAGGAGCGTTTGTCTTGAAAGACACTGATGGGTTCATGCGAATGACTTCCCAGATGTCCCCTTGTTCACGAACACGATTCTTGCCGTGACGGGTGATGCCTGTAAGTCTTACTTTTTTACCGACTTCCATAGTTCTCCCCTTTGCAATAGTATATTACCACAGGCAAAGGGTGTGTCAAGTTTTTGTATGATTTTCTACCACTTTTTGAAGTCTTTTTATTCCTTCCTTGATTGTGCTGATTTCTGGCCCGTAAGAGAACCTCAAATGCTGACTAAATCGTGAAGAAGCTTTGCCTCGACGCTTGCCAGGATTCACATCAAAGAACTCGCCTGGAACAACGATAACTTGCTCTTGCAAAGCGGCTCTGAAAAAGTCCATCCCTGTATTCAGACCCTCAGGTAGTGCTGATACATTACCCCAAGCATAAAATGCTCCGTCCGGCTCTCTTTCGAAGGTCACTCCAAGCTTTTGGAGACCGTCTAACATTATTCTTCTTTTTTCCCTGAAGTTTGCTTTCAAGGCGGCTGTCTCTTGCTGCACTTTGGCTGGATCAAGCAATGGAACGATGGCTCGCTGGGCTGGACGACAAGCACCGCCGTCAAGGAAGCTACCAGCACTAGTCACGCTCTCAATGACGTGTTCTGGTCCAACAATCCAAGCAATACGCCAACCTGGGTAACGCCAGTTTTTGGTTGCACCGTCCAAAAGGACTACTGGGTCTTCATTTACGTCTTCAACGTATTTTGCGGCACTGAGAGTTTCGTCTAAACGCATCCCAGAATAAACATAAGAGCTATAGAACTCATCCATTAGCATATAGCAGTCAAAGTCTCGTCCAGTACTCACCCACTCCTTTAGTGCTTTACCTTTAATAGTTTTTCCCGTTGGATTGCAGGGGTTGGATACCAAAACGGCACCCAAACCACGACCCTGGACTTCTCTTCTCAAATCTTCTGTTGTGAAAGAGTAGCCCTTCTCAGGGTCTAGCAGGATTGGGATGGGGTTGAAGCGGTTGAATGTCGATAATAGCTCTTCATAGGCTGTGTAATCTGGGACAAAGTGTCCTAAGTTAATATTTCCTAGTGAAGCCGCCAATCTGGCGAGTGCTAGTCTGCCCCCTGATACTACTGAGACGTTTTTTGCAGTGTATTTGGATTTCTTGCCTTTTCGGAAAGTTTCATTATAATAATTTGCGATCGCTTCCCGCAAATCTGGCAATCCTGATACAGGTGCATACTCGTTGTCAGCGTCGACTACTGGAATATTGTGTATTCGCTCGACACCATTCTTTATAAAATCAGTCTGCGGCTGTCCTTGTCCAAAATTGACCCATTCAGGATTCCCTCTATAAAAACCTAGCTTTGAAGCTTCTTGTACAACATATACAACGCCGGTCCTGGGAACCTTCCTGAATGTTTCGTTTGACATACTCCTCTCCTAGAAGACTAGAAGTAAGTAGTTTTTGACTTTGCTTATCGATCGCCTGTAGAGCCTAGAGCACCGTCAGAACGACTTGTCTCTTCATCATAGATGTGGTCTGAGTCAATCAACTCAATATCAGTCCTGACTTTTACAAAAACTGCCTGGGCGATTTTGTCTCCTTCGTGGAGCGTTTGGTTGCGATGGGTAATGTTATGAAGATTGACAAAAATCTCTCCTGTGTATCCTCGATCAACCACACAAGCACCAACAACCAACCCTCGCTTTGAAGCAATGCCTGACTTGTTTTTGATCTCAAGCATATAACCCTTAGGCACTTCAATCTTCAGTCCTGTTGGGAGGATCGAGGAGCCAAAAGGCAACACAGTCTCAATCTGAGAATCTAGCTCTGGCTTTGGGGGTGGGCAAAAAAACAAGTCCATACCAGCATCATCTGCATGGGCTCGTTTTGGTAGTTTAGCATTTTCATGAACTCGTTGGACTCTTACACGCATTTTATTATTTTCTTCCTTTTTTTCGTCCCAGTATCCTGGGCAAGCTGGTTTTAGATTACAACCACAACCAAAGCAATCTTCGCCTTTTACTAAGTCTTTTCCATCAATCAATTTCAAAACTCCTTGAGTTGATGATATCTTTTTCTATCTGGCCAAGGTTGTCTCGCTGCCAGTCATTGATAGATTCCCAAAGGGCATCGTAATATTCATCTTCATCATCAAGGTTGGTGTCGGGAGAATATCGACCGACAATATCCCTGATCTCATCTTCTGTTTCAGCAATGTCTCCTGCCCACAGATCAGGACCATTAAATACCATCCAGCCGACAAAGTTTGGACCTTCGTCTTCATAGGAAACATTTATTAAAAGCTCTGGGTCAAGTTCTCCTAGTTGTTCGGCTAGCCAGCATAGCCCTAGCTCTGGAGCATCCCAGGCACTTGTTCCAAAGATACCTTCTTCATCATGCTCCTCAAGGTAGCACCACTTGCTGCCAACATTTTCAATGTACCAACTGCGACTATTTGTTTCTTCATAAGTTGGTGAATCTTCTCCGCCATCTACAAACATATCTCCAAAATTACAATTGTCATCTTGGAAGCGGCTGTAAAGTTCTTGAAGTCTCTCTAGTGCTGCTTCGTTGATTTGTTCAAAATTAGCCCTGAAAGTCACATTGTTAGCCATTTTTATTCTCCGTTGTTAAAGTGGCGATTTAAGGTTTCAATATTTTCTTCTGCTTCCGTCAAAGCCTCTGTCCATTTAGTGACTTCTTCTAGAAGGTTCGAATGTTCTCCAATCCCTACTGAATTGTTTAGATAGACATCGAGAATGGCTAGAGCCTCGTCTCGGTTTGCTTCGTATTTCGACAAAGCGGCTTGTAGTAGTTTGCTGCTCATGTGAGCCTCCTAAATGACCTCTTGATAGAGCGGGTGCTGAATCCCCACTTCTCGTTATATTCTAAGTTAGCAACATACACTTTGTTAAGGGAGATCCTATCGTTTTCTTTTACTCCCCAACAACGGATGCGAGCATCGTGAGCATTGCTGTCGGTGGTGTGGATAATCCAGTATTCCTTGCCGTTCTTGGTCTTCTTGACTTTTACTTCCCTTGGAATGAACCAGACCAGTTGTAGATCGGGGTCATACTCGCTGATAGGAGGGCAGCCTCGGTTCATTAGGTTGTCTTGGATTTCCTGCGGCATAATCTCATGGATAGGGAAGATGCCTGTGAGCGAAGCGAAGTGTTCAATCTTCTCCTCCTCTGAGAAGTCGCCCTCAGGAGCATACATCTCAATATTCTCAATGAGGTTCTTCTCCTTGCGAGGGCGATCGACAGCAACCGCTGACCAGAAGTGGCGAAGTCCTGTGAAGCGTTCGTCCATTAGTTCCGTTAGGGATTGGCTGCGGACCAGCACGTCAAGAGCCTTCTTGTTGAGTTTAGAATAGACGATATTCTCGTTGAACAAGAAGTCTTCTACGCTCTCAAAAGGCCTGTTGTCGATAATCTGGTCAATCGCACTATCCCCAAGTCCTTTGATGCCTGCGAGAGGCTGAATAAGCGTCTTGCCGTCATCACCGATTTCCCAAACACGTCCTGACTTGTTAATGCTGGGAGGGACAATATTAAACCCGAAGGACTTGGCTGTATTGATTGCTTGTGCCTTGCGGTCTTCTGGCTCCTTGTCAAGGAAGGCAGCCATCCACTCTGCTGGGTAGTAGTAGCTCAACCAAGCACACTGGAAGGATACTGCTCCGTAGGACACGGCGTGCGACAGGTTGAAGCCGTAGCCTGAGAAGAACTCCATTTTTGCCCAGAGGTTCTTGGCTACTTCTTCGCTTAGTCCGTGGTTGTTACAGCCCTTTACAAA
>Ga0208542_1000012_pt1 | contig 52677 bp, 44 predicted proteins | sample DEB08_DNA_3_FD_185495 | JGI IMG/M metagenome (GOLD analysis project Ga0208542, IMG submission 185495) | Aqueous microbial communities from the Delaware River and Bay under freshwater to marine salinity gradient to study organic matter... | ecosystem: Environmental > Aquatic > Marine > Coastal ... | reverse complement strand
CCTCTATGATTTCGTAGAGGAGATGCAACCTGACCTTCAAATGTGTCTTGATTATTGTGAATCTCAAGGCATTGAAGTTTCGGCAGATGTTGAACGTGTGATTGATAATCTTCTTGCTTAAGTAACATTCATTCATTCATTCACTAACTAACACTTTTTTAAAATGGATTACGACACTTTCGACACTGACATTTTCTCTGAGATTAATGATATGCCCGGTGAGATTTATGATGTGATTGATTATAAAGAAGAGGGAGAAGATGATAAGAAGTTTGATGTAGAAGGATATATCAACGGCAAATTAGACTACTAAGTAACACTCACTCACCTCACTATCTAACATCATGCTCAAAGGACAAGTATTAAAAATCGTTGGTGAAACTGCAAGGGACGTTAATCCTAACATGACACGATTAGAAAAGTTTGAAGTATTTTGTCGTGTATGTGATGGATTACTCAAAGACGGTAAGATTAGTTCTGCTAAACATCATGCATGGACAAATCCTTTTTAACACTTAAGAAAATCACTAAGTAACACAAACCGGTCAGCCGCGAGTGGACAGTCGGACAAAGTGGCACAAGGTCACGGCACAGACCTCAAAATCGTGTATTATTAAAGAGTCAAAGAAACGAGTTCAATTTTGCTTTACACTGTTCACTGTCCAGCACTTAACGAAACTGAGAATTGCTCCTCTCAGGATCATGCAATCGATGTTGCTTATTCGATGTATAGTGAGTCTAATTCCACTGTCTGGGTTGAAGATTACCTCGGGCATACTGTTATCGAATTGGGAGACTGATTTACTCACTGTTTAACACTTACTCATTCATTCTTTAACTAACAAAATGCCACAATTCTCCAAAGCATACAACATCGAAGGTCAAATGATTATTCGTGATAATGAGACTGGCAAGACAGCATTATCACTAATGGAAGACCCTAATTTCAAATCAGCAATGGAAGGTTTGTATGATTTTGTGGGTGAAATGGATGCTGATTTAGATATGGCATATGATTGGATTGTTGATCAGGTAGAAGGTTGTAATTCATTCGTACATGATATATGGGCATGGGATTGTTTCTATGAAGTTTATGGTAAAGTTGCTCTAGAGCACATTATGTAAGTAACACCTACTCATTCACTCACTAACTAACACTTAATGAACATTTCTGGCACTAACTTAAGAATGGCACTTGTAGACCGTAGAGGTGAACTTATCAGGTGTAGTTCTATTACGAAAGATAATACTTTCGATGAACAGATTGCTACTCTTGATGATATCATCGAACAGATTTGGATGGCAAAGAATGTAGAACTCACAGTCGTTAATTAACACTTAGGGGAGGCAATCTCCCCACTAAATGATACTCAGAGCGGCCGAGAGTGGACAGTTGGTCAAAGTGGCACAAGGTTCCGGCACAGACCTCAAAATCGTGTATTGTATAGAAGTGGAGGGGACAGCACCTCTCCACACCTCTCAGACCCTTCTACCTGCCTCTCATGCGTAAAATCGAAACCCAGATGATCCAAGCAATCAAAGATAATACTAACTGGACATCTGCGAACACATCAGTTACCCTTGAAGATGGTATCTCAAAGGTTTATCTTCATGGCAACTTGATTGCTGAGATTGATGAAGATTCAATGAAACTTTATGATGGTGGTTATCAATCACAGACCACAAAATCCCGTCTAAATGCACTTCTCAATGAATTTGGATATACCTGTGGAACAAAGAATGAGCAGGTATTTCAACAGAATTGGACCTGGTTTGTTCGTGTCTTTAATGAAACATTCAACGAAATGCAAACCGTTAAGTTCACTTCAGGAATGCGTCTTGCATGATCAAAACTAAAAAAGAGTGGGCATCATGTTATGCCCGCTTTTACTCAATCGTTCTCATTCTCATCATTCTCTAATATGTTCCGCATTGCCTCTTCAATCACTACCCGTCGCACTTTGTGGGTTTCCAGTGATAACGTAGCAGTTCCTGCTTATATCCATGCCGGTGCATGTTCGTCCTACAAAGGTAGTGACCCCGGCAAATATCGTTGCAATCCTGAGGCAAAGAATATTTCCTTCCCTATCTGATACAAACTCCCCACCTTATTCATTCACTTTTTTCTCAACATTATGCAAAACAAGCACATCGAACATCCCGAAGATTCCATTCTCACTGGTGATTTAAGTGCTCTTGATTGTCTACGTAATGAGGGCAATCTGTCAGTAAAGATGGATGGGGCACCGGCAATCGTATGGGGAAAGAATCCTGCGACCGGTAATTTCTTCGTTGGTACTAAGTCAGTCTTTAACAAAGTAAAGATCAAAATCAATGAATCGCATCAGGATATTGATGCTAACCACACGGGCAATGTTGCTAATATTCTTCATAAGTGCTATGACTATCTTCCACTAACTGACGGCATCTTTCAGGGTGACTTTATCGGATTCGGTGGGTCTGATGAATATACACCGAACACAATCACCTATCAGTTCGATAACATTGTAGAGGAGGAGATTATCATTGCCCCTCATACTTACTACACAGCAGAGAGTGACTTAAGGGATGCAATCGCACATCCGATGAACTTCACTATGACTGACACATTCTATTGTAAGATTGTGAAACCCCGTGCCCGTATCTTCTCCGGTCGTTATGATGATGGACTGGAGAGATTCCATGACTTAGACGATGTGATTCAGTTTGCTAAGGTTATGGCACAGAACATTGAGTTTGTATCAGATAAGGAAGCAACACTGATTAAACAGGAACTTAATTCTTGCATCCGTGAGAATCGTCCTGTGATTGCTTCCACCTTTATGAATGAAAAACTCATCAGTTTCTGGTTATTAGTTAAGTCGATAAAAGAAGATGCTATCTATCTCTGTCGGAATAATGGTCCAAAGGCATACATCGGACAAACTCCAATCGGTGGTGAGGGTTATGTTTACTCCAATGAGTTCGGTACATTTAAGTTAGTCAATCGTGAGCAGTTCAGTTATGCTAACTTCAACAACAATAAGTTCCAAAGTGTAGACAAATAATCTTATCACCCTCATCAGCAACCCTTATCGTTTAGGGGGTTGGCAGGGGGGTGCGATGCTGTAGAATATGGAGGAACCAAGCAAAGCACCTCATGCGTTCCGACCTTATCTGGGATGAGTTCCTCACCTCTGCTGAATGGGATGGCACCGTCTCTTGGTTACAGGGGTTGCGGTTCGTTCATCACCTGGGGTTGCTGGATGAGTTCATCGATTCTCCATGGTGGGCACTGATGAACCAGCGACTGGATGCCGGGGAACTGGGAACCTGGGTTCTAGAGGGTTGATTCCTCTTTCGTTTTTTTCTCTTTACTTTCCTCATGAAACTACAAAGACAAATTGAAATCAAAATGACAACCGCTAATTTTTCATTAACCCGATGTAATGGTAAGCATTGCATTTGGAATCATAATGTATACAAACAGGCACGGGTAGTGACATCAAGAACTCCTAGTGATTGTCGCACTATGAAAAACATAGGCAGAGACATTAAGAAGGAACTTAGACTTTATGCCGTTCGTTCGTAAACAGCAGTGGGGGGTGATTGCCCCCCTTATGTTAACCGTTGCCGTGCCCCGTATATAAAACCCCCCTACTACTTTAAGCTATAAACGACCCAAAGTCCGTTCGTGATATCAGTCTAATAAAAAAATTTTTCATATATAAAAAATGGCATCAAGGATTCAAAGATATGCAAAAAAATCCGCAAGAAAATTTTACGACTGTAGAGATCGACCCAGTAAGTGGGGAACATGTTATTACGATACCGGAATGGATATGTGATGAGAAGGGGTGGTACGAGGGAACAGAAGTAAACATCGAGGTAGAGAATGATTGTATTATAATTCGAAGTCTTGACTGAGTACCGAAGGAAGTCTTGACTGAGTACCGAAGGAAGTCTTGACTGAGTATAGATAGAGTGTTATGATAATGACGTAGTTCAATTAAAGTTATGGCTAAAGGATTTACTGTAAAAGCAAAGACACCCAAAGCAACCGAGAGTGTTGAAGAGTGGGACTATGCGAAGGCAAAGGAAATGGTAAGAGGAAAGTCCATTGTCTTTTGTTTACCTGGTAGAGGAGTTTCTTATACGTATCTCAAAAACTTTGTACAACTTTGTTTTGATTTAGTACAGGCCGGTGCCAGTATCCAGATTTCACAAGATTATTCATCGATGGTTAACTTTGCAAGATGCAAATGTTTAGGTGCGAATGTATTGCGAGGACCGGATCAAATTCCATGGGATGGCAAGTTAAATTATGATTGGCAGTTATGGATTGACAGTGATATTGTGTTTAACACAGAGAAGTTTTGGCAATTGGTATTGATGGATCAAGATATTGCAAGTGGATGGTATATGACTGAGGATGGTAAGACCACATCAGTTGCACATTGGTTAGATGAGGAAGACTTCCGTAAGGGTGGTGGAGTGATGAATCATGAAACCGGGGAGAGTATTACAAAGCGTCGTAAACCGTTCACTGTAGACTATGCAGGATTTGGATGGTTGCTAATTAAGCACGGAGTATTTGAGCACAAAGAGATGAAGTATCCATGGTTTGCTCCGAAGATGCAAGTCTTTGAGAGTGGAGAGGTGCAGGATATGTGTGGAGAGGATGTATCATTCTGTCTCGATGCTATCGAAGCAGGATTTAAGATATGGTGTGATCCACGGATTCGTGTTGGACATGAGAAGACAAGAGTGATCTGATGGTGCTGACAGAATATACAATTCTCCATAAAGGGAAAGTTCTGTATAAGAATTTGACGGAGGAGGAGTATTTTGATAAGATGGAGGATCTTTCGATAGAGTATTATCAGAAAGGTTCTCCAAGACCACAAGATTTAGAAACACAAATCAAAAAGTATTAAGGAGTTATTATGGCAGTACGTTCAAAGGTTGGATTAAGTGGTAACGGTTTTATAGAAGGAAAACCGAAGAAAACTCGTCAAGGGAGTGGTAAGCACACAAAGTATGCCGCGACTTCTCGTAACGGAAAGAAGAAAATGTATCGTGGTCAAGGTCGCTGATGGCACGTTGGATACATAAGAATGGACATTCAAAACCCGATAAACGTTGTAAAAATGTTTTAAGTCCTAAAAAAGGTTCTAAACGAAAAAAGAAAAAATAATGTATCTCGAAGGAAATCAGGAGTGGAATCAAATTCAGACTGATGACCTTTGGGTTTATAATAAGTTGATATTAAGTCGGAAGTTGGGTTATACATGCGGTCCTGTTGGGACTGATGTTCCCAAGTCCGACTTTTATATTGTGCGTCCTTGTATGAACTTATTGGGTATGGGACGGTTTTCTCGTATTGAATACATCTACAAGAGCACCGATAACTATCATCCGGCAGAGTTTTGGTGTGAAATCTTTGAGGGCAACCATATTAGTGTTGATTTTTATAAAAAAGAATCAAAATTGGTTGTGTTAGGGACTCGTGACCAATATGATCCTCTATACAAATGGAAAAAATGGCAAAAAATTGATCAAAAAGTGAATTTTCCTTCAATTTTAAATGAATTAGTTGGTGATTATGATTGGATCAATTGTGAATTTATAGGAAATAACCTTATTGAGGTTCATTTGCGCCAAAATCCAGATTTTCGGTATAATAATACAGAAGCAATACCTGTATGGGATGAAAAAGATGTAAATTTTGACACAGAATATCGATATATAGAAGATTTTGACTATCTTCGTAAAGGTTTTTGGGTAAAATAAATATTCAAGGGATAGTAACCCCTTAAAAAGTTCTGATTTCACTAATCAGGAGCAAAATGGGCAATTCACCAGTTGATAGAAACAAAAATTATATGCAAGAAGTGTGGGGAACAACAAGTTTGACCACAGATTACTGGTCATTACCTAAAAAAACCGAAGATCCAGAAGAAAGAGTAATTCAAGAGATTATGCACGACGATTTAAAGGAAGGGCAGAAGAATCTTCAAGAATAGAGTATAAATATAATTAAGAAAACTCTTTAACAATGGCAATTCAGAGGATATCACGGGCATTTAAGGACATTAGTTTATCTTTTGAGCCCCATCCTGTGACAAAAGACCTTCCTGTTTTAAAAAATGAGAACGCAATTCGTCGTTCCGTAAGAAATATAGTAGAAACTATCCCAACAGAGAGATTTTTTAATTCTTTGTTGGGTTCTGATGTAAGAAGAAGTCTATTTGAGTTCGTTGATTTTGGTACTGCATCAGTGATTCAGGATCAAATTGAAATTGCAATTAATAATTTTGAAGATAGAGTCGAAAATTTGATCGTTCAGGTAGATCCAATAGCAGACGAAAATACATTTAATGTAACAGTTATATTTGATATTATTGGTCAAGAGTTTCCGACACAAGAATATTCATTCCTCCTAGAGGCAACCAGATAAAATGCCTTTTACAAAATATACAAATTTAGATTTTGATCAGATAAAAACTTCTATCAAAGATTATCTCCGTGCTAACTCTACATTCACGGACTTTGATTTTGAAGGATCAAACTTTTCAGTTTTAATTGATACGTTAGCATATAATACTTATATTACTGCATTCAATTCGAATATGGTTGTGAATGAATCCTTTTTGGATTCGGCAACTCTTCGAGAGAATGTAGTTTCTCTGGCAGGTAACATTGGATACGTCCCCCGTTCCAGAGTTGCATCAACGGCACAAATATCATTTAATGTAACAACTAGCACAAAAACTCCTACACTAACTCTGAAGGCAGGTATAGTGTGTGTAGGGAGTACTAATGATACCACATATACTTTTGCCGTACCAGAAGACATTACGGCAAATACAATCGCAACATTCGACTCTGCGGGACAATTTATAAATTGCACAGCATCCTTCAATAACCTCAATGTTTTTCAAGGAATATTCTTAACCAAACAATTTCAGTATGATGGTTCTTTGGATCAAAGATTTGTTCTGAATAATTCTTTCATTGATACATCAACACTTAAGGTATACATTAAAAAAACAGAACAAGATGGACTTGGTATTGAATATTTCCTTTCAGAAAATATTTTTGATGTAGATAAAAACTCTAGAATTTTCTTCATTAATGAAGTTCAAGATGAAAAATATGAATTACGATTTGGTGATGGTCTTATTGGTAAAAAACTTGGTGATGCTGTTGGTTCTGATGGAACTATAATTACTGCCAACTATATTATTACAGATGGAAGAGATGGCAATGGTGCTTCTAGTTTTTCATTCTCTGGAACATTAGAAACTGCGACTGGTGCGGTTATTGATCCAGGAACTGTTACGATTACAACTAATCAATCATCGATTAATGGTGGTGATATTGAGCCAATAGATTCAATTAAATATTATGCACCAAGATTATATTCGTCTCAATATAGAGCTGTTACATCAAGAGACTATGAAGCAATTATAAAAAGAATATATCCAGATACTGAATCGGTATCAGTAGTTGGTGGAGAAGAAATGAATCCTCCTCAGTTTGGTACAGTTCAAATCAGTATTAAACCAAAAAACGGAAGTTTTGTTTCAGATTTCAATAAGACACAAATTTTATCAAAGTTAAAGCAATTTACAGTATCTGGAATAAATCAAAAGATAACAGACCTTAAAATTCTTTATGTTGAACTCAATAGTTCTGTTTACTATAATTATTCTCAAGTATCGAGTGCAGATACATTAAAAACATCTGTTACAAATTCTCTTCAAAAATATTCAGAATCTTTGGATTTAAATAAATTCGGGGGAAGACTTAGATATAGTAAATTGCAACAAGTTATTGATAATACTGATACTGCAATTACATCAAATATTACAAAAATTATTATTCGTAGAGATTTAAAACCTATACTTAATAAGTTTGCACAATATGAATTGTGTTATGGAAATCAATTCCATGTAAATTCTGAAGGATTTAATATAAAATCTACCGGATTTAAAATTTCGGGAGAAACTGATACGGTCTATTTTACAGATATTCCTAATGCAGATTTAAAGACCGGTACTTTATCGATTGTAAAGCAAGTATCTGATGAAACTAGAGTGGTTGTAAAATCGGCAGGAACTGTGGATTATGTAAAAGGAGAAATAATTTTAGGAACTGTTAATATCACATCAACTTCATTGAGTAATAGATTAATCGAAATACAAGCATTCCCAGAATCTAATGATGTTGTTGGATTAAGAGACTTGTATATCTCATTAAACATTCCTAAAAGTACAATAAATATTGTCAGGGATGTAATTGCTTCTGGGGATGAGATATCTGGAACCAGATTTGTTGCTGACTTCTATACATCAAGTTATTCAAACGGAAATTTAGTAAGAAAGTAATATGATACAAACTGGTTTTGAATCTAGAATCAAAGTACAAGATCTAATTGACCATCAACTTCCAGAGTTTATCTTGGAAGAAAGTCCGAACGCGGTAGAATTTTTAAAACAATATTATATTTCTCAAGAATATCAAGGTGGTCCTATTGATATTAGTGATAATCTAGATCAGTATTTAAAATTAGATAACTTAAAACCAGAAGTTATTGTTGATAGCACAATAACTAGTGCTAGTGTTACATCCTCCGATACTACAATTAGTGTTTCTAGCACAAAAGGATTTCCAAATCAGTATGGACTTCTTAAAATTGATGATGAAATCATCACATATACTGGAATTACTACGAATAGTTTTACTGGTTGTGTGCGCGGATTTAGTGGAGTAACTGATTATCATCAAGATTTAAATCGTGGAGAACTTGTTTTTTCCACATCAACAGCAGCAGAACACTCTAATAGTTCATCTGTTCAGAATTTAAGTTCTTTATTCTTAAAAGATTTTTATAAAAAACTGAAGTATACTTTTACTCCAGGATTAGAAGATATTAAATTTGTAGATGAAATTAATGTTGGAAATTTCATCAGAAGAGCAAAAGATTTTTATGCTTCTAAAGGAACAGACGAAGCAATAAAAATACTTTTCAAAGTTATTTTTGGAGAAACTCCTTCAATTATAAATTTGGAAGATTATTTAATCAAACCATCTTCTGCAAATTATGTAAGAAGAGAAGTTGCAATAGCAGAAGTAATATCAGGAGAACCCTCAAAGATTGTCGGACAAACTCTTACAAAGACTACTGATGAGAACACAACTGCTTCAATATCGGCAATAGAACCATTTTCAAGAAAAGGTAAAACATTTCATAGAATTGAATTTTATATTGGAAATACTAAAAATTCCTCATCAGTAGAAGGAAATTTTGAAATTACTCCAAATACAAAGTTAATTGAAAGTGTATCTATAGGATCTTCTATTTTAACAGTAGATTCGACGGTAAGTTTTCCGCAATCTGGAACATTAATTTCAGGAACTAATACTATTTCTTATACTGGAAAAAGTATTAATCAATTTTTTGGATGTACTGGTATTAATGATACTATAACTACATCATCAAATATTAGATCTAATGATACTTATTTTTCTTATGAAGATGGAGATACTTCTAAGAAGGTTGAATTAATATTACTTGGAGTAATACAAGATTTAGTAGAAGAAAATGAAGACTTTAAAGTAGATGAAAATGATATAATTACAGTTAAAAATCTTGGGGATAAGATTAAAAATACAAATTCAAATTGGAAAGAAATTTTTGCAAATTCTTTTATATACAATACTAGTGCAAGATACCAGATTGTAAATAATAATACTAATGAGTTAGGATCCACTATTGATAGATCCAGTTTAAAAATTGGAGATCAAGTTGAAATATTAGAAAGAGGTAGTGAAACTATAGTATTTTCTGCTACTACACCTTATATTGAGTCTATTAATATTGACAAAAATACTTTAACAATAAAAAATAAACCATCTTTAGAAGACAGTAAAGAATATGATGTAAGAAGAAAATTAAATAAAACAAAATCTTCAGGTTCAGATTTTGGGAGTAGTTCTGTATTATCAGATATCCTTAATTTATATGTTGATAAAGATGATTATGCATATGTTGCATCAAATTCATTACCTTCCGAAGAAAAGAATGGAATTGTAGACGAAGATGATAATAAAATTATAGATTATCGTCTTGATATTGAAACCAGTATTAAAAAAGTAAGTATTGCTAGTACTTTTAATATTCCAGAATTTTCCGAAATTAAGAATATCTATAACTTTATTGAGTTCAATCCTTCCATTCCATTTTTAACAGGAGATAAAATATATTATCTTCCGCAAGATGAACCTTTAGTTGGATTGCAAACTGGTAATTATTATGTAAAAGTAACATCTACAAATCAATTTAAATTATATACTACACCTTCTTTATTAGATTCTGACAATAATGTAACATTTCAAGTGCCAAATTCTGGTATAGGAACTCACACTTTTACCTTAGATTCTCAAAGAAAAACTGATCTAGGAATACAAAAACTTTTAAGAAAGTTTCCATTAGAAAAAAATATTGAAAATGGTTCCGGAACCTTAACAACTCCAGGAACTACTGGAATGTTAATTAATGGTGTTGAAATTAGTAACTATAAATCTAAAGATGCAATTTATTATGGTCCAATTGAAGATGTAGATATTCTTTCTGGGGGAGAAGATTTTGATGTAATTAATCCTCCATTAGTTGAAGTTTCTACTGGTGCTGGTATTACCGCAAAAATTCAACCTGTTATTAGTGGAGGTTTTGAAAAAGTATATGTAGATTCGCAAGATTATAATATTGGAGAGATAACTTCTATTAATATTTCAGGAGGAAATGGTAGTGGTGCTGTAATCAAACCTGTAATAATTGAAAAACCTAGAGAAGTTTTATTTAATGCAGATGAATTTTCTAGTGGTGGTGGAGTTAGTGAGACAACTAATCAAATTTTATTTTTAACAGATCATAATTTCGTCAATGGTCAAGAAGTAATTTACAATCCTCTAGGAAATAATCCAATAGCAATTGGAACGGCAGGAAATAATATTAATCTTCCCACTAATTCTGTATATTATGTCGGTGTTACTAACAACAAAGCAATAAAATTATATAACACTTTAAGTGATCAGCAATTGGACACCAATGTCGTAGGAATCTATACAGGTTCTGTTGGAACGCATAAGTTCTCAACTCTTTCGTCTTCAAGACAAGTTTCTTATATAAAAGTAATTAATAAAGGAGAAGGATACACTAATAGAAAGTTAATTGTAAAACCTACAGGAATATCTACAACAAACAATACTGTTACCTTTAAAAATCATGGATTTAATGATGGAGAAATTATTGAATATGATTATGAATCTGGGCAGATATCTGGAATTACAACTACAAATCAATACTTTGTTTTAAAAGTTGACGACGATTCATTTAGATTATGTGATGCCGGAATTGGGGGAACAGTTGTTTCTAATTATGAAAGACGAGATTATAAAACATTTGATAGTACGGGAAGTGGATATCAATATTTCAAATATCCTAATATTTCAGTTTCTATTAAATATAATTCTGTAGGATTTGGCACTACTACTCAAGAGTATCAAGATTTAGTATTAAGTCCAGTAGTAAAAGGAAGTATTGTTGATGCTTATGTTTACGAATCAGGAACTGGATATGGATCTACAATTTTAAACTTAGAGAAAAAACCAATAATCTCTATAAAGAATGGTAAATCTGCTCAATTAACACCATCTATCGTTGATGGAAAAATAATTAATGTTTTTACAAGTTTTGTTGGAAGTGAATATTATTCTGTTCCGGAATTGATTGTTTCTGGTTCTGGAACTGGTGCAGAATTGCGAGCAATAATTAATAATGGGGAAATATCAGAAGTTAAGGTTCTGAATACTGGTATTGGGTATTCAGCATCAAATACAAAAATTCAAGTTGTTTCATCAGGAAAAAATTCCTTTATTGATCCACAAATAAGAAAATTAACTTTAAATGATAATATTACAAGATTTACTACTGGAGAAGTTTTATTAGAAGGTAAAGATAAACTTCAATATTCAGTATCAAAGTATTTTGAGAATTTGAGAAATTCTTTTAAAGAAAATCCCACAAGCAGGTCAAACATAATTGGATGGTCTTATGATGGCAATCCAATTTATGGACCCTATGGATATACAAACCCTGAAGATACATCATCAGGACTAAAATCATTAGAATCTGGGTATATCTCAAATACATCGAATGTTGAAGATAGACCATCTGGATTTGATGCTGGATTTTTTGTTGAGGATTATCAATTTAATAATGTTGGAGACTTGGATGAATATAATGGTAGATATGAAAAAAATGTAGAGTATCCGAATGGTGTTTATGTATATCATGCTACAATAGACCAATTTCCATATTTTATAGGTAATAAGTATAAATCAAAATTAATTTCCAATTCAGATTTGGATCAATCATTTGATTTCAATAATTCAAATTTATTGAGAAATACTTTTCCTTACAAAGTATCAGAATTAAAGGCTGATTATGATTTTATTAATGAAACTAGTGATGTTTTAGATCAAAAAATAGAAGTAGTGTCTGTAACATCAGACTCTGTAAAATCTATAGATATTGAAAATTCTGGTAATAATTACAAAGTTGGAGATAAATTAACATTTGATAATACTGATACTTCAGGAAGTGGTTTAGATGTTAGTGTTGCTTCCGTAAAAGGAAAGAGTCTCGTAGAATTAAATACAAATTCAACTGAATATTTAAATTCTATTTTTACATGGGAATCTACAAGTAGAGTAAAAGTATCAATATTACCCAACCATGATCTTTTAAATCTAGATTATGTAACTATATCTGGATTTTCTACAAATCTATCGGTACTTAATGGAACACATCAAATCACAGTTCCTTCTTATGCAAATGGAAGATGTCTTTCTACTATAACATCTGCATCTGTAGGATTTACGACAGAAATTTATGTTTCTCCAATTCCAGAACAAGTATCTGTTGGTAGTAGTATTAATATTGGAACAGAAACTTTAAAAGTTCTTGAAGTATTTAAAAATCAAAACATTCTCAGAATTGAAAGAGGGTTGGCAGGTGTATCACATACTGTTGGAACTGCAGTAACTTTCTCTCCAGATTCTTTTACAATTTCCAAATCTGTAGATAAATTTGATTCAAAAGTAAATGATAAGGTTTTCTTCAATCCTAGAGAATCTGTTGGTGTTGGAACTATAAGTGGTGTTGGATACAGCACATCATTTACATTTGGCAGTATTTCAACTGTAACTAGAAGTATTCCTACAAAAGGAATTTACATTGAAAATCATCCTTTCACAACAAATCAACCGGTCGGATTTAATACTAATGGTGGAACAACCTTAAATGTTTCTACTGATGGAACATCTGTCCCAGTAAGTATACCAAGTAATCTTTTCGTTGTTAAGAAAAGTCCAAGTCTTATTGGATTAAAGACTGCAATTACAGGTGAAGAATTATTCTTCCATGATAATGGAGATGATAGTGATAAGTATTCATTTGAATCCAATTATACTCAAATATTGGGAGATGTGGATAAGAATGTAGTAACCGTTTCAGTATCAACATCTCATGAACTTCAAGATGGAGATACGGTAACATTAGATGTTCAACCAAATCTTTCAGTGGGTATTGGAACTTCAACAGCAGTTCGTGTTCTTTATAAATCAGAAATTGATAATATCGTAGTCAATCCAATTGGATTTAATTCAACAGGAATTAATACAGTAACTAATGAAATCACAATTACAGATCATGAGTTAGTAACTGGTGATAAAGTTCTTTATGAAGATAGTGGATATAATGAATATTTTGTTTATAAAGTTAATAGAAATAAAATTAACCTCTGCGAAACTTTAATAGATTCTCAACAAAATCCTCCCACAGTTGTAAGTTTTGCTTCTACAGGAGGTTCTTCACAAACAATATCCTTAATTAATCCACAATTACAACCAGTCAAAAATAATAATTTAGTATTCGACCTTTCAGATTCTTCACTGATAAATTATAGTCTGAGATTATATCAGGACAAAGAGTTTAATAATGAATTTGTTTCTACTGGTTCTACAAATACTTTCAGTGTATCTGGGGTAGGAACTGTTGGAGTAACATCTACAGCAACTCTTACATTAGATTATAACTCACAAATTGGTGAATTATTCTATACCTTAGAAAAAGATGGAGTATTAGTTAAATCTGATACTGATGTTAATAACTATTCAAGTATTAAGTATATTGATAGTGATTATAACAATTCATATGTTATTAGTGGTGTTGCAGCAACAACGTTCAATGTAAATCTTGACAAAAAACCAGAAAAACTTTCTTATGGTTCAACAGAATGTGATACATTAGATTACTCAACGACATCAACTTCTCCATCTGGTCCAGTTAAATCTTTAAGTATTATATCTTCAGGAACTGGATATAAAAAATTACCTTCTTTAAAATCTACAAACTCTGTTTCTGGAATAGATTTAATTGCAAATGCAAAATCAATAAATGTAGGATCTATAAAAGAAAGTAGAGTCATCAATAACAGATTTACTTATTCTTCAGATAAAACTTTAAGACCTAAGGTCAATGTTTCTCCCAACATTGTAACAAAAGATTCAAATGCATTAAGTCAGATATCAATAGTTAGTGGAGGTGAAGGTTATGTATCTCCACCATTTATTACTCTCGTCAATCCCACAACAAGAAATGTAATAAATTCTGGATTGATTGAACCAAAAATAACAGGATCTGCAATTTCTTCTTTAGATATTAAAATACAACCAAAAGGTTTACCTGATGAAACTGTAGAAGTTTTTGCAACAAATAATAATAATGGTGTTGCAATTGAAAAGGTAGGGTCATCAAATACGGATTTTTTCACATGCACAATATCAACACCTGGTATTGGAAATACTTTTAATACTCCACCATTTGCTGAGGGAGATGAAGTATTCATTGAAGGTATTGTAAAATATAGTTCAGATGGAGATGGATTCAATTCTTCTGATTATGGATACAAATTCTTTAAGGTAAAGGGATATAGCACTGCGGGAGTTAATGATACAGTCTCTATTGGTGTATCTGAATTCACTACAAATACTGGGATTGCAAAAACAATTCAGGATTTTAGTGGAGTAATAATTAATAAAAATGATTATCCTACTTTTAAGGTAGTTCAAGAACCATCCAAATTTTTCATTGGAGAAACTTTATCTTCAAATAAGATAATAAGAGATTTGGAAGTTACAGGAAGTGATGGAGATTCTTTAAAGGTTTCTGGATCATATGAGTTGTCAATAGGTGAAGTTGTTACTGGAAATGAATCTGGCACTGTCGCAACAATTAAGTCTTTAAATTTAAATGAAGGAACATTTAATGTTGGATATTCTAACACAAAAGATATTGGTTGGGATACTGAAACTGGAAAATTAAGTGAAGATTTTCAAGTTACTCCAGATAATGACTATTATCAAAATTTATCATATTCCGTAAAGAGTTCAATAACATATAAAGATCAGCAATCTCCGGTAGAAAGTTTAGTTCACACAAGTGGATTGAAAAATTTTGCAGATACTGGAATATCTTCAAATACGAGTGCAGGTTTAACAACTACTATTGATGGAATTACTATAGTTTATGATGTAATTGGTGAGAAAAGAGTAGATACTATTAATAATTTTGATAATGTTATTGATGTTGATGTTGTAGATTCAAAATCAAAATTTTTAAAATTAAAAACTAAAAGACTTACAAATTATACAGAATTAAAAAATCTTAATGTATTAACAATTGATGATCTTCAAAATCAATTCTCAAACTCAGAATCTGAATCTACAGAATTTTTATTAGTAGACGAACTTGACAATAGAACATATTTCAATTACTTATTAAGAGTGTCTAGTGAAGATGGTACTGAACTTCAGTTAACAGATATTACTATTTTAAAAAATGAATTAGAATCAGTCATTGTTGAAAATGAGTCCATATCTGGACAAGAATTTAATTATGGTATTTTTGACTTATTTACAGACGAAAGTGAAAAAACCTTCTTAAGATTCGTTCCTAATGATGCATTGAATACAAATTATGATCTAAAAGTAATTAAGCAAATATTTAATTCAACTTTATCTGGTGTCGGAACGCAGTCTATAGGTTTTGTTAATTTGACAGGTTCTGTAGATATAGAAAATACTAGTGTAGGAATTGGAACTACAACAATTATTTCTTTAGATGCTAATAATTTCGAATCTCTTTATGTTAATGCACAGGTGATCAATACGGAAACCAATGACATGAATTATGTGAGATTGTATGTTTCTATTGCAGGGACAAACACTTTCATGTCAGAATATTATATTGATAGCAATGTTTTAAGTTCTTCAACAGGAAATCAAATAGGTATATTCACTTGCACTGACTTGGGAAGTGGAGTTTTATCACTAATACACGAAAATACTTCTTCTGATCAACTTAAGATAAGAACTAATATTGTTGGATTTGGAACAACATCTACTGGAATTGGTACATATAGATTTAAATCTTCTGATCAATCTGATGGTCAAGAAAGAAGTATAATTTACGATTCTGGATATTATTCTACAGTAGGTGCTTCCTCTACAACAATTCAAACTTTAGATAGATCTTTATTTAATGCATCAAAATCTTTAATTCAAGTAAGTATAGGTTCTACAAAAGCACTTCATCAGGTTATGATAATTGATGAAGGAACTGATGCTTATACTCAGCAATTACCTTTCCTTTCAGTATCTAATGATGATAGTGAATTAGATGGTGCTTCTGGTATTGGAACATTTGGTGGAGAAATATCTGGAAGTGATCTGATACTTAAATTCTTCCCAGATGCAAATCAAACAGGTCAAATTGATATTGAAGTATTCAGTAAATCATTTTATTCTGAAGTAGATGTTGTTAATGAACCTTTAGATTTATCTTATGGTGCTGTAACCGAAAGTATTGATGAAAAATTCTATAATGCTATTAATCTATCTAGAATCAATAAAGATAATTTCACATTAACTGATAATGGCATTCCAATTTTCTCAAAGAAATTTAATCCAAATTCATCTGCATTAGATGCATCTACTGGAATATTTACAATTCAAAATCACTTCTTTGTAACTGGAGAAGAATTAATATATACTCCAAACTCTACAATCGTTGGTGTTGGAACTAGTGCAGTGGTTACTTCTAGTGGAGAATTACCATCAACAGTATATGCTATCAAATTAACCGAAAATACTTTCAAAGTAGCAATAACAACTACAGCAGCTGCTGCAGGAATTGGAACAACATTTACTTCTCTTGGAGAAGGAAATGCTCATAGATTCACTATGAAAGAAAGAAACACTAAGTGCATCTTAACTGTTGATGAATTGGTTCAATATCCAATAGCACCTACTAAGATTACACATACTTTGAGTGGAAATGTTGGTGGTTCTCTAAACAATAGTACAAGTATTGTATCACTAAGTGGAATTTCAACAATAAATCCAAGAGATATATTGAAAGTTGATGATGAATACATGGGTGTAACTAATGTTGGATTGGGAACAACCAATGTAGGACCGATTACAAATGAAGGGAGTATAAATTTAGTTGAAGTCAAGAGAGGATTTGTAGGTTCTTCTGCATCAACTCATACAGATTCTACCTTAGTAAGAATTCATAAAGGTTCATTTAATATTGAAGATAGTGAAATTTATTTCACAGAAGCACCAAGAGGTAATCCACAAATCGCAAAAACAAAAAATAATTTAGATTTTGAAACCTCATCATTTACTGGTAGAGTATTTTTCAAATCTAATTATGACAATAACAAAGTTTATGATGATTTATCTGATGAATTTACTGGAATTGGAAGAACATTCACACTAAAAGTTGGTGGTGCAAATACTACAGGAATTGGAACAGAAGGTGCAAGTGGTTTAGTTTTTATTAATAACATTTATCAATCACCCAAAACTGATAATAATCCAACAAGATTTAATTATCAAATCTTAGAAGACTCTAGTGCAGGAATATCTACTGTTGAATTCTCTGGAATTACTAGACCGGGAGAATTTCCTCTCGAATATGTTGTTTCTGACTATGATGTTAATGCAAATGAAGTCCCTAGAGGTGGAATTATAGTTTCATATGGATCTACACCTGGACTTGGGTTTGCACCACTTGTAGGTGCTTCTGTGACTGCTGTTGTTGGTGCTGGAGGTTCTATTGTATCTGTTGGATTAGGAACGACAGGACATGGTTCTGGATATAATGGTTTAGTTTCTATCGGAGTAACTGTAGTAGATTTGGAATATGATCATAAATTTGTAAGTTCCGGAATAAATTCAATTACTGCTAATACAGGTAGCACTTATACTGCAACAAACGCTGTTTATAATTCTGTATCAGGAGATTTGACTTTAACTATTCTCAATCATGGATTAACAACATCAAATACGATTGGTATTGCTACTGATGGATTAGTGTTTACTTGTTCTAAGGACAGTCATACAACAAATCATCCATATCCAAGAGCAATTTCCAAAACTAAATTGAGAAGAGGATTATCCGGAGGAGATCCTATCCACAATCAACAAGTATCAATTGCAGCAACTACATTGAATACAGTTCAAATCAATGTAGGTCCTGGAGGAGGTGCTGGTGTAGGAGCAATAGTTTCGGTTTCTTCTATAGGCATTGGTGGAACTTTATCATTTAATGTTGGTTCTGCCGGAACTAACTATGTAAATCCAGAAATATTTGTTTCTGATCCATCATATAAAAATCTTCCCGTAATTGGTGTTTCTAGATTAGGAATTGGAGCAACAACTGATACGGGAAATGGTTTATTAGTAGATTTAAAAGTTGGTGGATCTACGGGAATAGGATCCACTTTATTCGAAGTAACTGAAGTCAAATTTTCAAGACCAGGATATAATTTCAGAAGAGGTGATGTATTCAAACCAGTTGGATTAGTCACTGATGGTTCTCTATCTTCTCCAATATCAGATTTTGAGATTACAGTAGTTGATACTTATTCTGATAATTTTGCTGCTTGGGAATTTGGAGAACTTGATTATATTGATTCTATTCAAAACTTACAAGATGGATCAAGAACTAGATTCCCACTTAATTATAATTCAGCACTTCTGAGTTTTGAACCTCAAGAAAATTCTCCAATTGAAGAAAATATTAACAATGTTCTTATAATTTTTGTTAATGGAGTATTGCAAAAACCAGTAGAAAATTACATCTTTGAAGGTGGGACATCATTTGCATTTACAAGAGCACCACTACCTCAAGATGAAGTTGAAATTTACTTCTATAAAGGTGTTGATGGAACTGATTCCACATTATCTGATGATGTTATACCAACTATAGAAACTGGTGATGTTGTTCAAGTTATAAGTAATAACATTTATCCAAATACAATAACGCAAGATGAAAGAACAGTTTATAACTTAACTTTCTCCGATAAATTTGAGACTAATCGTTATACTGGATTGGGAGTTGATGAAACCAATTACAAACCTTTATCTTGGACTAAGCAAAAAACAGATAAGAAAATTAATGGCCAATATGTTTATAAATCAAGAGATGTATTAGAACCGTTAATCTTCCCAACTGCAAGAATTATCAAAGATGTGTCTACAACCGATACTGAAATATTTGTCGATAATATAGAATTATTTAATTATGAAACTGATAATGGTTATACAGATGCTTCTACTCCATTAGATGCGGTTATTATAGAAGATACTAATCCAGTCACCGCTTTATTTACTGCTTCGATTGATGGAAATGGATCTGTAAATGGAATAACTACGACTAATTCTGGTTTTGGATATTTACCAAATCAAACGACAATAAATCTGAAATTTGTAGGGATAGGAACAACAACAGCAACAGCAACGGCATCTATTACGAATGGGATAGTTACTGGAACTACAATTACCAATCCTGGACTTGGATACACAGTTGCTCCCATAATATTTGCTGAAACTCCAAATCTTAATATTGAAAAAATTACAGGATTTAGTAATATTAAAGGTTTCTCTGGAATAGTAACTGGTATTACAACAGCATCTGGAATTGGTGTTCCTTTAGCACTTCAATTTACAGTAATTGATAGTAATAACTTCAGTGGATTATCAACAGGTTATCCAATTTATATCTATGATACTCAAATTGGTAGTGGAGTTACCTCAATTGATGATTCAAATTCTGCAGTTGTTGGAATTGGAACTACTTTCCTAGATAATGTTTACTATGTTTCTGCCATATCTAATAATGATGCAATTGGAATTATTACATGTAATGTAGATTCAAATTCCAATATAGTTGGTCTTGGAACTACTGGAAATATATTAAATCCTGTTGGAAAATACTCATGGGGATTATTAGAAGGAGGAACAAGATCTGCAAACCCAATATCAATCGGAGTTACTGGAAATACCGTATCTGGATTGACAACATATCCAACAATTCAGAGAAGAGGTATTGGTATTAGAAAAACTGGGGCATTACCTAAAAGAGAAGTATAATTGAAAACTAAAATTGTCTTATAAATATATAAAAAACTATTAATATGTCCGCATTCGTAACAGATCAATTTAGAATATTGAATGCTGGTTCTTTTGTAGAGTCTATCAGTAATAACTCTTATTATGCTTTCTTAGGTTTATCAAATCCAACTCTAGGATCAGTTGGATTTGGAAGAACCGACAATTGGAATACAAGCACAACTAATAATCCTGTAGACAATTTTCAATATTTGTCTCATTATAGAGATACTAGTTTATTTGGTAAGAAAATTACATCAGAAAACGCTAGAAGAGTTATAAGAAAGGTTGAATGGGTTGCAAATACTCCTTATGACATGTATCGTCATGATTATCGTCAAGGAAATGAAACACCTGTATCCAAAACGGTAAGATTATATGATGCAAATTATTATGTTATCACAAGTGAATTTAAAGTTTATATTTGTATAGATAATGGTTCTTCTGGACCTAATCCTACTGTTACAGGATCAACAATAGAACCAACACAGACTGATGTAGAACCGTCTGTTGCAGGGTCTGATGGATATAGATGGAAATATCTATTCAGCATTTCTCCATCAGATGTAATTAAATTTGATTCTACAGAATATATTACAGTTCCTAATGATTGGTTGACTACAACGGATTCTAGTATTCAAACTATTAGAGAAGGAGGAAACTCTGATACTAATAATAATCAAATAAAGGCAGTATATATCGAAGATGGCGGAACTGGATATACTAATGGCACAGTAGCATCTATCATAGGTGACGGAAGTGGTGCTACAGTTTCTATTGCAGTAGATAGTGCAGGTACAATAACCGATATCACGGTGACAAATGGAGGAAAAGGATATACATATGGAATTCTCAATTTACCCAAATCTTCCCCCACTGATACTGCAAAATTAATACCTATAATTCCTCCATCAAAAGGTCATGGTTATAACATTTATGAGGAGTTGGGAACAGATAAAGTATTAATGTATGCAAGATTCGACGATTCAACTAAAGATTTTCCAATAGATACTAAATTTGCTCAAGTTGGTATTATAAAAAATCCCGAAACATTTTCTGGAGCAGGAGTAACTTTTACTGGAAATACATTCTCATCTCTTTCTGGTATCGGACTATCAGAGTCTAGAAATGTAAATATTGGAGAAATAATAACGCAAGATCAAGGTAATAACGTTATCGCAAGAGGTTATGTTGCATCATTTGATAATGATACTAAAGTTTTGAAATATTATCAAGACAGATCACTATGTTTTGGAAATAAGGTAGATCAAACACTTAGTAACAGTACAAAAAATATAGTACCATTTATTTCTGGTGATGATCCACCATCCATTTCCTTTACAGAAGGACCAAACCCCTCTGGAGGTTCTGCAAGTATTGCAGATCTAAACGGTAGTGTTGTAGTTGTTAATAATAAGCAGATTAATCTGGGAGTTACTTTTACAAAGGGTCTTGCAAATCCAGAGATAAATAAAAAGACGGGGGATATAATTTATATTGACAACCGACCCGAAGTTCAGAGAGACTCTAGACAAAAAGAAGACATCAAAATTATTCTGGAATTCTAAAAAAAGATGGCACAAAAAACAGACTTAAATATAAGCCCATATTATGATGATTTTGATGGGGATAAAAATTTTTATAAAGTTTTATTTAAACCAGGATATCCAGTTCAGGCTAGAGAATTAACAACTCTTCAATCCATCTTACAGAACCAAGTAGAGTCTTTTGGTGGCAATATTTTTAAAGAAGGATCTATGGTTCTTCCAGGATCTGTAACTTTTGATAATCAGTTTTCTGCAGTAAAATTAAATGCTGTCAATTTAGGTATAGATATCTCTGTTTATATTAAGAATTTTATTGGAAAGAAAATTACAGGACAGCTTTCGGGTGTAACAGCATCTATTCAAGAAGTTGCACTTACATCTGATAGTGATTTAGTAACTGACATTACAATTTATGTAAAATATGGAGAATCTGGAGATGATGCAGATGTAGATACATTTCAAGATGGAGAACAGTTATTTGCAAGTGAAAATGTTACATATGGTAATACTACAATTACCGCAGGAACCGCATTTGCATCATTAATCTCTCAGGATGCAACATTTGTTGGTTCAGCAGCATCTATTGATAATGGTGTTTATTTTATCAGAGGAACATTTGTAGAAGTTTCTAAGCAAACACTTATATTAGATTATTATACCAATACTCCTTCGTATAGAGTAGGATTAAAAATATCCGAAACGATTGTAAATGCAAAGGATGATTCGTCTTTATATGATAATGCAAGTGGTTTCACTAATTTTGCAGCACCAGGAGCAGACAGATTAAAGATAGCATTAACACTTACAAAAAAAGAAATATCTAATAATACAGATACTGATTTTGTAGAGATATTGAGAGTAGATGAAGGAAGAATTAAAAAAATTGAAAATAAACCTGTCTACAATTTAATAAGAGATTATATTGCAGAAAGAACATTTGATGAATCTGGTCATTATGCCGTAGATGAGTTTGGTGTTAAAGCACTCAATTCGTTAAATGATCAAATCGATAATGATGGTTTATATTTAGAGGGAGAAACTACAGAACAAGGAAATACTCCATCGGATGATTTAATGTGTCTACAGGTAAGTCCTGGAAGAGCATATGTTGATGGTTATGATGTTACTTTAGATACAGAAACTGCTATAGATGTAGAAAAACCAAGAGATACTGAAAGTATAAGTGGTGCTAATATCCCATTTGAGATGGGACATTTATTGAGAGTTAATAATGTTAGTGGTGCTCCAAAAGAAAATGAAACTTTAGATTTATATGATCAACTTGGTGGAGGGGGGTCGATAATTGGTGCTGCGAGAGTATATACCTTTAACTTGACTGATGCTGCATATTCTGGTGCAGCAACTCAATGGGATTTATATCTTTATGATATTCAAACTTATACAAATATAACCTTTAATGTAAGTACAACACTCTTAACATCTGCTTTTATAAAAGGAAAGAGTAGTGGTGCGAGTGGTTTTGTTGTTGCTGGTTCTTCTTCAACATCTTTCGATCTCAGTCAAACTTCAGGAACTTTTGTAACTGGGGAAAAATTGATTGTTAATGGAATTGAAACTGCATTAACAATTGCAAGTTTTACACAAAATACAATTGACCAACTCAAATCTGTTAAACAATCAAGTCTTTTCGGGGGAGGATTTCCAGATTTTAATGCAGATGCAGTATTAAGTTCTAAAAAGTTCTCTAATGGAATATCAGAAGTTGTTGTTGAGACTGATAGTGGAATATCAACTGCAAGAAGTCCGGGAAAATTATTCTCTGGGGTTAAAATAAATGACATAATTAGTGTCATAGAGGGAAGTACTTTAAGGTATAATAGAGTTACATCAATTGCATCAGATTTGTCATCAGTTGGCATTGCTTCTACTAGTAGTGTTAGTGGAGTATTTAATGGAACCGCAATTTCTTCTGGAAATTATACGGCAAATCTTAGAAAAGCACAAATAAGAAATAGTGAAAATGGATATCTTTATGCAAATCTTCCAGAATCTAATATTTCCTCTGTTGATCTTTCTAATTCTCAATTATTAATATCTAAACAAATTGAGGTAAACATTAATGATGTTGAACTTGAGTTAAATCAATCTAATACTGGACTTACTAGTTCATTTTATGAGACATTCGACCAAGAAAGATATTCGATTCATTATAATGGTGGTGGAATCGGAACAATAACTTCTGATGCATTTACTCTTACTGGGGGAGGAACTGGTATTGCCGTTACTAATCTGAATTCTAGTGGTGGAAATAGTATTGTAAATGTAACACTGAAGAAGAATGGAATTCAAAGTAAAATTAAAAAATTTACTAGAAGTGCAGTAAAAGTAGTTAATCTTTCAAAATTAGCACAATCTGGATCTGCATCTAGTATATCAATCAATGATGGACTAACATATAATCAATATTATGGACTTAGAGTTCAAGACGATCAAATTTCATTAAATGTTCCTGATGTAGCAAAAGTTCTTGTAGTATATGAATCAACGAATACTGCAGATCCTACACTAGATGCAATTGAATTCTCTTCAATATCCAATGTTGGAACAGATGCTATTATTGGAGAAAATATAATTGGTTCTGAGAGTGGAACAGTTGCAAGAGTAGTAACAAATGAGAATTCTACAGAATCATATTTTGATGCACTTAAGGCCAATAAATTAGGTGTAGTTTATCTAAATCAAAATACTTTTATTGCTGGAGAAACCGTAACATTCAAAGAATCTAATATTATTTCTACGGTTCAGTCTATTACATTAGGAAAGTATAATAACGTAACAGACAATTTTGTTCTTGATGGTGGTCAAAAAAATGAATATTATGATTACTCAAGATTGATCAGAACAACAGATTCAGAACCATCTAAGAGATTGTTAGTTGTTTATGATCATTATATAGTTCCTGCATCAGATACTGGAGATGTATTTACTGTTTTAAGTTATGATGCTGATAGATTTTTAAATGATATTCCTACAATTGGTCCCAATAATGTTAGAGCTTCTGATACACTAGACTTTAGACCAAGAGTTGTCGATTATTCTTCAACAACTGCTTCACCATTTAATTTTGGTTCAAGAACATTTACTACAGATTATAATCTAAAACCTGGTGAGAGTTCTTTAATTGGGTTTGATTTTTATCTACCTAGAATTGATAAATTATATCTTGATAAGTTTGAAAATCTTATTGTTAGTAAAGGTGTTTCAGCAAAAGATCCAAAAGCATCTCCAAGTAATGATCAAAGTTTGATGGAATTGGCAACGATTATACTTCCACCATATCTTTATAGTCCCGATGATGTTTCTATCGATCTAGTTGACAATAGAAGATATACCATGAGAGATATTGGTCAACTTGAAGATAGAATAGAAAACTTAGAAAGGGTTACATCTTTAAGTTTATTGGAGGTTAGTACTGAAGCATTGCGTATTGAAGATGAAGATGGCAATAATAGATTCAAGTCCGGTTTCTTTGTAGATAATTTCGCAGATAGAACAGGTAGTGATGAAAATCTAACATCAGCAGATATTAGTGAAGGTCAATTGAGACCAAGACTTCTTTCAAATTCCTTAAGACAAAGAGTTTTACCTTCATCAGAAATTTCTGAAGAAAATTTAGATTTAACAACCAACTTTGAGTTATTAGACCCAAATATTCAAAAAACTGGAAATGTTGTTACTCTAAAATATGATTCTATCGGTTGGTTGGAGCAACCACTTGCTACTCGTGTTGAAAATGTTAATCCATTCCATGTAGTAGAATATGTTGGAAATGTAAAATTATCTCCAGAAAATGATTTTTGGATTAGAACCATTTATATTCCCCCTTCTGTACAGAATATAACAAGAAGAACTACTAATGTTGTTACTAACACTATTAATAATACCAGAACTCTTCCTCCAGTAAGAATTGAAACTGGAAGAGGATCCAGAGTTACGACAACAAGAACAACTGAAACTAATACCAGTTCTAGAGTGCAAACTTCAAGAACTTCTAGAACTAGAGTTAATGTAAGATCTAGAGATGTTCTAATCTCAAGTGGCGATGAGCAGTATATTAGATCTAGAAATGTTTCTTTCTTCGGAAGATCACTGAAACCTTTAACAAGACATTATCAGTTCTTAGATAATCATAGTAATGTAGATTTTATACCGAAACTCATAGAAATTGCTAATAGCACATCTTTAGAGACATCTGGCACTTTACAAGGATCATTTACGTCAGGTGAAACAGTAAAAGTATATAAAGGTGGACAAGAAACAGGTCGGTTTAGACTTGCAACATCAAATCATAAAGAAGGTCCCTTCAATTCACCATCAAGAACTTATAACATTAATCCATATGTAAGAAAGGAGAATTTACCAAATTCTTACAGTCAATCATCCAAAACATTAAATATTGATTTGAATTCATTATCTGATGAAGCACAGGGAAGATTTTTTGGGTATGTTACCAAAGGTGCAAAGATCGTTGGACAATCGAGTGGTGCAATTGCATATGTAAAAGATTTAAGATTGATAACTGATAATTATGGAGATCTTTTTGGTTCATTCTTTATCAAGAATCCACATATAAATCCAGCACCAAATCCAAGACTTCTTACTGGTAAAAAGACATACTTATTGACTAGTAGTTCTACAAATACCAAACCATTACCTGGAAGTAAGTTAATTTCTACCGGTCAAGGATCTTATAGTGCTGTTGGAACTCTTCTAACAAGACAAATACAAACTACAATAACCAGAACTATTGAAACTACAGTAAGACGTACTACAACTGTAACAACAACTAGACGTGAGGTCTTTAGAGCGAGAAGATCTGATCCTCTTGCGCAATCATTTGTTGTTGGTAGAGATATTGATGCTCCAGATTTAAATGGATTTAGTAGTGATGATAAGGGTGTAGTTCTTACCGAATTGGATATCTTTTTTGCCAACAAACCAGCAGGTAGTGAACCTCTTGAAGTTCAAATAAGAACAGTAGAACTTGGCATCCCAACTCTAAATTTGGTTGGTGAATCTAAAACATTATATCCAGATCAAATTACAACATCAACAACTGGAGAAACTGCAACAAGAGTTACATTTGATGAACCAAAATATCTTGCTCCAGGAAATGAATATGCTGTAGTTTTACTTGCACCTACTTCAGATGAATATGAAGTTTGGATTGCTAAAATGGGAGAGAGAACTGTTAATACACAATCTCTACCTGATGCAGAAGCAGTCATTTACACTAAGCAATTCGCACTTGGTAGTTTGTTTAAGTCTCAAAATGGATCTATTTGGACTCCTACACAAGAATTAGATCTTAAATTTAAACTTTACAAAGCAAAATTCACCGCAAATACTGGTATTGCTCATTTTGGAAATCCACCTTTAGATCAAAGTAATGGATATGTAAATAATTTACTTGCAAACCCAGTTACAGGTCTACCAAAAACTGTCAATCTTGGAGTTACAACATTCACAGATTCTGGACTGATTGATATTTTAAATACTGGTAGAAAAATTGCCGGTTCTATTCCAAATAGTTATGGATATATTGAGTATGCGGGTGGACCGGTCAGTGGTATTACAACTACTAATGGTGGTGTAAATTATACAACTCAATCTAACAGACCAACAACTAATATTGTCGGATTTGGTACTGGATTAAAATTTACTATCGATAGTGTAGATGGAAATGGTGCAATCACCGGTCTTACAAAAACTGCTAATGGAAATGGATATGAAGTTGGTGATGTAGTGACTATCACTAGTAACACAACAGGTAGAGGTGCATTAATTAGTATTGATGCAATCAATGGAAGAGATACACTTTATCTGACTAATGTTCAAGGTGAAGGCGATTCTTCACCAAAAGCATTCCGAACTGGTATTGGAGTAAGTTATTATGATACAGATACAACTATTGTATCTTTAGGTACTACTCAAATTACAAGTGTGACTGAAGGATCAGGTACAAATTCTGGAAATTTCTTAGAAGTAAGTCATTTTAATCATGGAATGTATGCCAATAATAATAAGTTGCAATTGAGTGGTGTTGAATCTGATATTTCACCAACAATTCTTACTGCAAATTTATTATCATCCGGTTCTGATACAATATTTGTTGAAGATTCTTCAGTATTTGAAACTTTCGAAGGACTAACAGTTAGTCCTTCTAATCCTGGATATGTAAAAATTGGAGATGAAGTTATAAGTTATAAAGAGGCATCTTCAAATCAATTAACAGATATTAGTAGAGGTGTTGAAGGAAAAACTGAATCGCATGAAGTTGGTTCTAAAGTCGAAAAATATGAGTTTAATGGAGTATCTTTAAGAAGAATTAATAATGTAATTCATGATATTTCTGATACTGGTATTGACTCTAATGGATATTATATTGAAATAGATCGAAGTGTTAATGGCACTGACAGATCTTCAGATACTATTGTGGATACACCTTTACAATTATCATTCAATAGACAGTTTGTTGGTGGTGGAAATGATGTCTATGCAACTGAGAATATCCAATTTAATTCACTAAATCCAAGATTCTTTGTTCAGGCACCTGGAGATTCAACCTCAGTAAGTGCCGTAATCAGAACAACAACTGGAACTAGTATTGATGGTACTGAAACTTCTTTCCAACTTCTAAATGAAGTAGAACCTGTAGAGTTAAATTCATTCAATAATTTAAAATCGACCAGAATAGTATGTTCTAGAGTAAATGAATTGCAACAACCAGTATTCAATAATGTTTCTGGAAGAAGATCATTTACTGCAGCAATTACACTAAACAGTACAGATGAAAACTTATCTCCAATTATAAATCTCGAAAATTCTACTGTTGAATTTGCATCAAATTATTTAAATAGACCTGTTACAAACTTTGCTACTGATTATAGAGTAAATTCTATTTTAAATGATCCACACTCAGCAATCTATGTTTCTGATACTGTCAATTTATCCAAACCAGCATCTTCCTTAAAAGTTATACTTGGAGCATATAGACCTGCATCTTCAGACATTAGAGTTCTTTATAGTCTTGTTAGAGATGATTCATCAGAAATTGAACAAGAATTTGAATTGTTCCCTGGATATGAGAATCTTGAGGCAACTTCTGACGGTGGATTTAGAGTTGTTGATCCATCTTTAAATAACGGGAAATCTGATGTTAAAGTTCCTGCAAGTTCTGCTAATCAGTTCTTAGAATATGAGTTTAGTGCTAATGATTTGGGAGAATTTAGTGGATATTCAATTAAAATTATTATGTCAGGAACTGATCAGGCAAATGCACCAATTATTAGTGACCTTCGAACAATCGCATTAGCATGAAGAATTTAATAAGAGTTAAAGATCATCCTCATCTTTACAGAGATGAGGATACTGGAGCAATTGTTAATTGTGACGATATTGCTTATGATAGATATAAGAATAGAGTGAAACGAAAAAATTCTGAGAAAGAAGAGTTGAATAATATGAAAAAAGATATTGAAGAAATAAAAAATTTACTCAAAGATTTTTTAAGCAAATAAACTGCCACCAATAATTCATATAAATATCTAAAGGATTATAATTTACAAAGATAATGGCAGTTTATGCATCTAATATTGTGATTGAGCAGGGATTTGATTTTTCCAGCTCTTTTGCCTTAGGTGACTCTAGAACCAATTCCAGTCTCAATATTACTGGATATGGTGTTACTGCACAATTAAGAAAAAGTCCCTCTAGTTCAACATCAGTTTCTTTTGCTTCGACAATTTTAGATTCTGAAGTTGGTATTATTGAACTTTCACTAACTGATAATCAAACTCTAAGTTTAAAACCTGGTAGATATGTTTATGATGTTCTAGTTGAAATCGGGGGATTGGACTCTGGAGGAAAAAAATATAAAGCATTTGAGGGTATGGCTTTAGTAAGAGCGGGAGTAACAAGGTAATGCCAAGTATACCAGATAGAATTGGTGGACAGGGGGTAATAAAAGTCCTCTCAAATATTAGTGGATCATCTGTATCTAGAATTGTAGATCTAAGTGATGTTGATGTATCATCCTTAGCAGATGGTTTCTTTTTAGAATATAATGCAAATACTTCTAAATTTATCACAACAGATACATTTAGATTTGTTAAAAATATTAATGTAACTGATACGGTCACAACTCAAAACATTGATGTTGTTGGAGTTACTACTTTTAGGGGGGATTTATTTGTAGGTTCAGATCTTTATGTTGATGAATATCTAATTTATGAAAATAATTTTAATGGTCCAAATGGAGTTGGATATTTTACTACAGAAGGAAAATTAGTAAGTAGTGGAAGCACTGCAACGGCAATAGAGACAAGTAATTTTATATTAACAACTGATGAACCATCTGGAATTGTTACTTGGACAAGTATCCTTGATGGAGGAGAATACTGATGGCAAAACCAAGTACAAGACAAGGATTAATTGACTATTGTCTCAGAAAACTGGGAGCACCAGTTTTAGAAATCAATGTTGATGATGATCAGATAGATGATTTAGTTGATGATACTATTCAATATTTTAATGAACGACATTATGATGGTGTCGAGAGAATGTATTTAAAATACAAAGTATCTCAAGATGATATTGATAGAGGAAAGGCTAGTGGAACAGATGGTGTAGGAATTGTAACAACTACTGGGACTTCAAATATTGTAGGAACTGCAACTACTTTTAATTTCTACGAAAATTCGAATTATATACAAGTTCCAGATTCTGTAATAGGAGTTGAAAAAATATTTAAGTTTGATACTAGTTCAATTTCTGGAGGAATGTTTAGTATTAAATATCAACTTTTCTTAAATGATCTTTATTACTTTAGTTCTGTTGACTTACTAACTTATGCAATGACAAAAACATATCTTGAAGATATTGATTTTTTACTTACCACAGATAAACAGATAAGATATAACAAAAGACAAGATAGATTATACTTAGATATAGACTGGGGAGCACAATCTAAAGATACTTTTTTCGTAATTGATTGTTATAGAGCATTAGATCCCGAATCATTTACTCAAGTGTATAATGATTCATTTGTAAAAAAATACTTGACGGCATTGATAAAAAGACAATGGGGTCAAAACTTAATTAAATTTAATGGTGTCAAACTTCCTGGCGGAATTGAATTAAATGGAAGGCAGATATATGAAGATGCTCAAAGGGATTTAGAAGATATAAAACAAAGAATGTCTTCTGAATATGAACTACCACCTTTAGATCTAATTGGATAATTATGGCACTGAATCCCTATTTTCTTCAAGGTTCATCTGGTGAACAGAGTCTTGTACAAGACTTAGTGAATGAACAATTAAAAATGTATGGAATAGAGGTTTACTATATTCCAAGAAAACTATTAAAAACTGATGATATACTTAATGAAGTTCAGTCTTCAAAATTTGATACAAGTTTCGTAATTGAGGCATATTTAAATAATTATGATGGGTATGCACCTGATAGTGATATCATGACCAAATTTGGTCTAAGACTTAAAAATGAAATAACTTTAGTTCTTTCAAAAGAAAGATTTGAAGAATCAATTTCACCATACTTAGCAGAAATTGCCTCAATATCTAGAATATATTATCCAGGAGAAGACCTAGCATTTGTTGATAGACCAAAAGAAGGAGATTTAGTTTATTTTCCTTTAGGAGAAAGATTTTTTGAAATTAAAAGAGTTGAAGTAGAAAAACCATTTTATCAATTAGGTAGAAATTATGTTTACGAATTATCATGCGAACTCTTCGAATATGAAGATGAGGAAATTGATACCGGAATTCCAGAAATAGATGATGTTCTAGAAGATGTTGGTTATATTGCCGATTTGAAATTGGTTGCCTTCGGTGGAACTGCAGAATGCGATTCAATACTTGTTCCAGGTTTTTCAGGTGTTACTAATGTTGTTCTACTAAATGATGGATATAATTATACAGGAATACCAACAGTAACAATAAGTCCTCCAGGTCTTGGATCTCCACTTTTTGCAGATGTGGATGTTAGTACCATTACAGGTGCCATAGGAGTTGATGAATTTTCTCTGACAGCTACCGCAGTTGCAATAACTACATCAGTCGGAGATGCAATATCAATTAAAGAGATAGTCATTACAAATACTGGATATGGATACACTGAACCTCCTACTGTAACTATTGCTGGAGGAAATGGTTCTGGTGCAATTGCAACTTGCATTATATCCGAAAGTCCAATTCTTAAGATTGAAGTTACAGATAAGGGTGATAGATATTATCAAGCACCAACTATAACAATAGATCCACCAGTCGGTGGAGGAACAACAGCAACGGCAATCTCTAGAATTTTCAATGGAAGAGTATCAGAAGTACTGTTAACAAATGCAGGTTCTGGATATACTTCTAAACCAAATATCACAGTTTCTCCACCACCTTCAGTTGGAATTGGAACCTTTATTGTTTCGGAAACAGTCACTGGTTCTCTCTCTGGAGTTACTGCAGAAGTCAAATCTTGGACTAATCCGGGACAAGACATTGATAAGATTTTGAGAGTTTCACTAAATAGTGGAACATTTAGTGAAGGAGAAAATATAGTTGGATCTTCTTCCTCTGCAATTTACACTTTAAAGTCATATGACACAGATACTTCATCAAGTGATCAATATTCGGATAATGATGAATTTGAGGTAGAAGCAGACAAAATATTAGACTTTACAGAATCAAATCCATTCGGCGCATATTAATGTTAGGAACATACTATTATAACGAAATAATTAGAAAAACGATTATATCGTTTGGAACTCTTTTTAATGATATTCATATCAAACATAAAGATAATTCTGAAGATGTAATTTCTGATATGAGAGTTGGTTTATCTTATGGACCAATGCAGAAATTTCTTGCAAAAATTGAGCAGCAGGAAGATCTAACAAAACCTGTTGCGATTACTTTACCAAGAATGTCTTTTGAGATGACTAGTATTCAATACGATTCATCAAGAAAAACTGGAATAGTACAAACCTTTAAGGCATGTGACAAAAATGGAAAGGTAAAAAAAGTTTTCATGCCAGTTCCTTATAATATAGGATTTGAGTTAAATATTTTCACTAAATTAAATGATGATGCTCTTCAAATAGTTGAGCAAATACTACCATTTTTTCAACCATCATTTAATGTTACAGTTGATTTGGTAGAATCTATTGGAGAAAAAAGGGATGTTCCTATTGTTTTAGATAGTATAGATTTTCAAGACGATTATGAAGGTTCATTTCAAACTCGTAGAGCATTAATTTACACTTTAAGATTTACTGCAAAAACTTACATATTCGGTCCTGTTGCAGATAGCACTGATGGACTTATTAAGAAAGTTCAGGTTGATTTGTATGCTGATACAAATACTAAGACAGCAAAACGTGAAATGAGATATACTGCTGTTCCTGACCCAATTGACGCAGAACCTGGAGATGATTTTGGATTTACAGAAAGTTGGGAATTTTTAGGAGACTCTAAAGAATTCAGTCCCACTAAAAAAGAGGATTACTAATCTATTATGAATAATTATGATTCAATCGATGAGGCTCTGAATATTGAGAGTGATATTGTCGAGTCAAAACCAATTAAAAAACCAGAGATTATAAAATCGAAGGATGATGATATAGAAAAAGATTATATCTATAGTCGTGCGAACCTCTACTCCCTCATAGAGAAGGGTCAGGAGGCAATCAACGGCATTATGGAGGTAGCAGGGGAAGGAGGCAGTCCAAGGGCATACGAGGTCGCAGGACAGTTGATTAAGAGTGTTGCTGATACTACTGATAAGTTGATTGACTTGCAAAAGAAACTTAAGGATGTAGAAGACGAAACTAAGAAAACCACAAATAATGTTACTAATAATGCAGTGTTTGTTGGATCGACATCAGAACTTCAAAAAATGCTCAAGCAAGGTTTTCTAAATAATAAAGAATAAACTACTTTTCATTGATGAAAAAGTGTAAGCAAGGATACTATTATTGTTATACAGACAAAAAATGTAAACGAATTCCGATGGGATATCGTGTGGCATCTAGTGGATATCTCCGTAAAGAAAACGGAGAAGACTCTGGAGAAAATGGTGAAAATGGAGAAAACACCAACGGTAATGGAAATGGTGGTAATGGAAATGGTGGAGGAGTAAGTGAATCGAAAAGTGGTGATAGTTCTTTGCGTGACTGGTTTGGCAAGAGTAGGTCTAGTGATGGCAAGCCTGGTTGGGTTCAATTGGGTGGCAAATATGCCGGAAAACCCTGTGCCAAACAACCAGGACAAACTACAAAACCAAAGTGTGGTTCTTCAAAAATGAAGAGAAATCTAGATAAAGATGAAGAGAGAGCAGCATTTAATAGAAAGCAACGTCAAGATCCAAATCCAGATAGAAAAGGGAAGGCAATCAACGTGAAGACAGAAGAAACTGTAATAGAAAAGGCAGGTGAGAAAGATGCCTGTTATAAGAAAGTCAAGAGTAGATACAGTGTTTGGCCTTCTGCATATGCTTCTGGAGCACTTGTAAAGTGTCGTAAGGTTGGTGCTGCTAACTGGGGAAATAAGTCAGAGTCTGTAGAGTATTCTGATTGGAGAAATGATTTTCAGGCAATGGAATATGAGTTCGTTGATATTATCAAACCAGAACCTATTAAGGGTGGACAAGAACAAATTGATGAAAATGTTTCATCTGGAAAATCACGTCTAGCTAAAATGGGTAGGGTTAAAGGAAAACCTACTGGATCTATTACTAATGCCGAAAAATCTGCAGAGTTACAAAAACAAAAAGATACTGCAAAGGCAAAGGACAGAGAATCTGCAAGTAAGGTAGATGTATCAGGGTTAAGTCCTGCTGATGCATTAATGAAGAGAAGGCAAGCTGAATTTAAGGCAGAAAAGGCAAGATTAAAAGCACAGAAAAATATGAGAAGAGAAGAGACCGAATCACTTGGTGAAGGTCAGAAGTGTTGGAAGGGATATGAGAAGAAAGGAACCAAAAAGATGTTTGGTAAAGTTGTAAATAATTGTGTGAAGAAGGAAGAATTTGTAGATGAAGCAAAGCATACCGCAACTAAATCTGATTTAGAATCAAAAGTTGGTGGTGGCAACTTGAAGAAACTTACAGCAAAGGCAGTAAAAAGAATAGATTATGATGTCGATGGTGATGTAGATCCTAATGATAAAGTAGAGAAGAAGACTGGAGATTATGGAGAGGAACTGCCCACACCATTTGGAAAGTTCAAAACAAAAATTAAAAAAAAAGAGTTCTCTGATTGGAGAAATGAACTTAGTGAAGCAATTGATAAGTCTAAGATGAAGTGTAATTCACCAAAGGCACAGGCAGTTGGTGATTCACAAACGGGAAAATCACATGTTGTTAAGGCATGTGAAGGTGGTAAAGAAAAAATTATTCGTTTTGGACAAAGAGGAGTGAAAGGTTCTCCAAAAAAAGAAGGTGAGTCAAAAGAATATGCATCTCGTCGCAATAGATTTAAGACAAGACATGCTAAAAACATTTCTAAAGGAAAAATGTCTGCGGCATACTGGTCAAATAAGGTTAAATGGTAAAGAAAATGAAAAACTTTAAACAATTTCTTTCAGAAAGCATCACTATTAATGGTGATTTTAATGGAACTCTCAATGTAGGAGGTTCCGAACCAGAACAAGCATCAGAGTCTTACTTTGCCGATGTAGTGTGGGAAGGTAAGATGTATCGTTTAGAAGTAGAAGGCAAAATGCTTTCTAATAAAGAACTTGCCGAACAAATTCAGGGAGAATATCCTGGAGCAATAGTTCATAATGTTTATCCGGGTGAGGTAAATACTTCAAGGATTAAAAATTCTCAAAGGTATCAACCTGAAAGATTATCGTGGAGTGACTAATGGCACAGTGGAATAAGAATACACAAGACTTTCTCAATCAAGAGAGAAGTCTATTTGAGGTATATAATATTGCAGATCATTGGGGAAACCAAACAGATTGGAGACCTCAGTTTAGTAATAACAATAGATTAAAGGTTGCACCATTTCAAACAGTATTCTTCAACACCTTCCAATATGGAAAGGAAACTGATGTCTGGGATGAAAGATTAGTCGGAGTCGGTGCAACTGCTACTTTTAATGCATCATCCAGTAATGTAATAATGGAAGTTGGTTCTGCTGCTGGTAGTAGTGTGGTTCGTCAGACCAAGAATGTGATGAGATACATTCCTGGTAGATCTGCTACTCTTGCCTTTGCAATTCGTCTTGATACTCCACAAGTCGGTATTCGTAGAAGGTTTGGATTATTTGATGAAAATAATGGTACTTACTTTGAGGATGATGGTGGAACTTATTCTTATGTAATTCGTAGTAATACAACAGGTATTGTTACAGAAACCAGAGTTTACAGAGACGATTGGAATGGTGAAAAGTTTGATGGTAATGGATATACTGGTATAACTGCCGATGCAACAAAACAGCAGATGATTTCCATCAACTATGAATGGTATGGTGCTGGTCTTCTTGAGTTTGCCTGGTTAATGCAAAATGAGACAATTGCATCTCATACATTTGAGAACTCAAATACTTTGGATACTGTTTGGTGTTCTACTCCATTCTTACCCATTCGTGTTGAGATTGAAAATGTAACTGGTGTTGCAGGAACTCATTACATCTATCAGGGTTCTAATTCTTTGATTCAGGAAGGTGAACCAGAGAAACTTGGTATTCTTGAAAGTATTGCTAATCCGATTGCTGGCACTACACTGGCAGATGCAAATACATTTTATCCAGTCGTAAGTCTCAGATTAAAATCTAATCAATTGGGTGCTGTTGCTTTGTTAAGATCTCTACAAGCAGTAACGAATGATAATACTAATGTCTATTGGAAATTGATTGAGAACCCAACATTAACTGGTGCAAGTTGGACAGATCATCCAGATGAAAACTCCTTTACACAATATGACACAAGTGCTACTGCTACAACTGGTGGAAATATTGTCCTGAGTGGATTTACGATTTCTGGTGGTGCAGCTCTAACTCCTATTGATGAAAAAGCACAACTACAAATTGGTAGAAGTGGTATTGGAACAATCAGTGATATATACACTTTAGCATGTGCTTCACCTAATACTAACAAGAAAGCACTTGCAGTACTTAACTGGATCGAACAAAGGTAATTATTTTTATGAGTGACGTATATCTTGGCAATCCATTATTAAAAAAAGCAAATACTGCGATTGAGTTTACAGAGGATCAAATCATTGAGTTTCTGAAATGTAAACAAGATCCGGTTTATTTTGCAAATAACTATATTAAAATTGTTTCTCTTGATGAAGGTTTAACACAGTTTCATCCATATCATTTTCAAGAGAAACTAATTCACAATTTTCACAATAACAGGTTTAATATCTGTAAAATGCCAAGACAGACTGGTAAGGCTTTATCGTTAGATACTCCAATTCCAACACCAACTGGTTGGACTACTATGGGAGATCTCAAGGTTGGTGATGAAATTTTTTCTCCAACTGGTGATGCAGTTTTGGTTACTATGAAAACCGAAACTATGCATAATCATAATTGTTATAAATTATATTTTGATAATGGTGAAGAAATAGTCGCAGATGCAGATCATTTATGGGAAGTTGATAGTTCTTATTGGAGAACTGGAAAAAAAGTTATAACTTCTCAAGAAATATTTGAACAATATCAAAAAAAATCAGTAAATAAAAGAGGAAAAGGAGTTCAAGGTTCTCTTTATGTTCATAAATCTAATCCAATCAAATTTATTAAAAGTGAATTAAATATTGATCCTTATTTGCTTGGCGTATGGTTAGGTGATGGTTACTCATCTGATGGAAGAATTATTGCACATAAACACGATTACGAATTCTATAAAACAAAATTTGATATTGAATATGAAAAAAATAATAATAATTGTATTAGATTTAAAATAAAAAATTTATATACAAAATTAAAAAACTATAATTTAGTTAAAAATAAGCACATCCCATTAAAATATCTTCGTTCTTCTTATGAAGACAGATTAGAACTTCTTCGTGGGTTGATGGATACTGATGGTTCAATCAGAAAAAATAGTAGATCTTTTGAGTTCTATCAAAAAAATTATGATCTAATCTTACAGGTTGTTGAGTTGCTTTCTTCTCTTGGCATAAAATCAAACATAAGAAGAAAAGAAATCAAAGGAAATTATTACTATACAGTATCTTTTTCAACCAAAGAGAAAGTATTTAATCTTCCAAGAAAAATTGCAAATATCAATTCAACAAAATCTGAAAGAAAACAAGAAGGTAGACATTATATTCACAAAATAGAAAAGGTTGATAGTGTGCCTGTTGCTTGTATACAGGTTGATAGTAAAGATCATTTATTTTTGTGTGGTAGAACTTTTATTCCCACACATAATTCAACTACTGTAGTATCATATCTTTTACATTATGCACTTTTTAATGACAGTGTAAACATTGGTATTCTGGCAAACAAAGCATCTACTGCCAGAGAATTGTTAGCAAGATTATCAACTGCATATGAAAACTTACCAAAATGGATGCAGCAAGGTATTTTGGTATGGAATAAAGGAAATATAGAACTCGAAAATGGCAGTAAGATATTGGCATCATCTACATCTGCGAGTGCTGTCCGAGGCATGTCGTTCAATATCTTATTTCTCGACGAATTCGCATTCGTCCCTAATCACGTCGCTGACTCCTTCTTTGCATCTGTTTATCCTACTATTACTTCTGGCAAAAGCACAAAGGTAATTATTGTATCCACACCACACGGCATGAATCACTTCTACCGTATGTGGCACGATGCGGAAAGAAATAAGAACGAATATATTCCTACAGAGGTTCACTGGTCAGAAGTTCCTGGTAGAGATGTTGTTTGGAAAGAGCAGACAATTGCAAACACATCAGAAGAACAATTCCGTGTTGAGTTTGAATGTTTGGGTGGTGATACAGAGATTGAAATTTTGGATGATAATGGAATAGTACAAAAAACTTCTATGGAAAATTTATATGAACGATTGTGAGTTTTTTGGATTATAAATAATAATAAAATGTATCATATATACTTTCTTAAAGATTCAAGCAACAAAGTCAAATATGTAGGACAAACTCAAAATTTAGATGATAGAAAAAGAGAACATAAAAGAAATAAACCTCCACACACTTTTGAAATAAAAGAGCAAATAGATATTCCAGAAAAAGCAAAGGAAAAAGAAATTTTTTACATAGAAAAATTTAATACTTTTAAAAATGGTTGGAACAAGTCCACTGGTGGTGAAGGTTTTGGAGATTATGAAAGAAAAGGAATTGGTGGAGTTAAGAAAGGTAATATTCCTTGGAACAAAGGAATTAAAAATTGCTTTTCCGAAGAAACTTTAGTGAAAATGAGTAACTCTAGAAAGGGCAGAGTTTTTAGCAGAAAAATTGATGATAGTACAATAAGAACAATAAGAAAACTATATAATAAAAAACCATATTTACACAATGTTGGAATGACTATGAAAAATGGCAAAAAAATGTCTTATGTTCAGGCATTTTGTAGAGAATATGCCAAAGAATATAATTTAACTCCTCAAGGATTGAAGAAGATTATTTTAAACGAGTGTTGGAAAAATGTTTAAGATTAATAAAAATATTAAAGTAAAAACACCTGATGGATTTAAAGATTTTTCAGGAATACAAAAAGTTTATAAACCTTTTTACCATTGGATAATATTTGATGACGGATCAGAAATAAAATGCTCAGATAATCATTCTTTCGGAAAAGAAAAAATTAAGGCATCAACAATTAAAGTTGATGATATTTTACAAGAAAAGAAAGTATTATATAATGAAATAGTAGAAGAAGGAATTTATCTTTATGATTTACTTGATGTTGGCGAAGACAATCTTTACTATTCGAACAATATAGTTTCACATAATTGTGAGTTCTTGGGTTCTGTCAATACTCTTATCAACCCATCAAAACTCAAAACTTTAGTATATGAAGATCCAATACAAAGAAATGCCGGATTAGATGTTTATGAAAATCCTATTGAGGATCATAATTATCTAATTACAGTTGATGTTGCCCGTGGACTTGGTAATGATTATTCAGCATTTATTGTTTTTGATATTACAGAGTTTCCTTATAAAGTAGTTGCAAAATATAGGAATAATGAAATCAAACCAATGTTATTTCCTAACATCATATTTGATGTAGCAAAAGGTTATAATCAATCCTGGTTATTGATAGAAGTTAATGATATTGGTGATCAAGTTGCTAGTATTCTTCAATATGATTTGGAATATGAAAATATTTTAATGGCAACTATGAGAGGTAGAAATGGACAGATAGTGGGAACAGGATTTTCTGGTAAAAAAACTCAACTTGGAGTTCGTACAACTTCAGCAGTCAAAAAATTAGGATGTTCAAATCTTAAAACTCTTATAGAAGATGATAAATTACTTGCATCTGATTATGAAATTATATCAGAACTAACTACATTTTCACAAAAAGGAAACTCCTTTGAAGCAGAAGAAGGATGTAATGATGACTTGGCAATGTGTCTTGTAATATTTTCTTGGTTAGTTGCACAAGAATATTTTAAGGAGATGACAGAGAATGATGTAAGAAAGAGAATATATGAAGAGCAGAAGAATCAAATTGATCAGGACATGGCACCCTTTGGATTTATCGAAGATGGAATTAACGGTGAGACAACTTTTGTAGATGATTCTGGAGATAGATGGTATGCGGACGAATACGGAGATCGTTCATATATGTGGGATTATAGGTAATGTCTATTGATGATGAAATTGAATTAGAACATTTATTATTTTTTGATCGGAAATGTAGAGTTTGTGGGGTGGTTAAAAGTTTGATGGATGATTTTTATTTGACTCGAAAAGGTAGAAAAACATTACCGTCAGCATATTCATATGAATGTAAAGAATGTACGGTTAAGAGAGTGAGTAGAGGCAGAAAGAGCACTTTGTTGTGGGAATATCCTGATTGGTAAGTATTCACGCACTGTTTCCCCATTAGAAATGCCCCTTTTCCTAAATATTTTTAGGTAAATTGGATGCGAGGAAAAAACAAGATGCCACTAAATTTAGCATCTCCTGGTATTGTAGTAAGAGAAGTAGACTTAACTGTCGGTAGGGTTGATCCAACCTCCGGTGGTATTGGTGCGATTGTTTCACCTTTCGCACAAGGTCCTGTCGATCTTCCTACAGTAATCGGAAGCGAGAAAGACTTATTAGATGTCTTCGGAAAACCATACGGAACAGATAAGCACTATGAGCACTGGTTAGTTGCTTCTTCTTATCTAGCATATGGTGGTTCTCTTAGTGTTGTAAGAGCAGATGATACTGGTCTTCAAAACGGGTTTGTTGGTGCTGCCGCAAGTATCAAAATTAAAAGTTTAGAGCACTATGAAGACTTAGGATACGATGAAAATACAATTACTGGTGTAGTTGTTGCGGCAAGAAATCCGGGTTCTTGGGCAAATGGATTAAGAGTTGGTATTATTGATGCTAAGGCAGATCAAATCTTAGGTGTTTCTACAACTAATATTGAGGTTGGTTACGGAGTCACTCAGGTAGTTCCTGCTGGTACAGTTATTGCCGGAGCAGGAACAACTTCTTTATTAGATGGATATTTCAAAGGTCTTGTTACTGAAGTTGGTAGTGGTGAAATTGGAGTTAAAATACTTCAACATGTTTCTGCTGGAAACACAGTAACTTCAGTTGATTATCAACCAAGTGGAAAGTATAAATTCTCAAATACAACTGGAGTAGGTACTACCATTCTTCTTGGAGTCACCACTTCGGTAGGAGGTTCAATTAGCACCCTCACCAATCCGGAGGTCACATCATCAAAAGATTGGTTCGATCAACAGTCACTCACTTTAACTTCTTCAACGACTGTTAAGTGGAATCAACTTGCAGATCGTCCAGGAACTTCTGAATATGCAGCAGCAAGAGGATCTAGATTTGATGAAGTCCATGTTGTTGTAATTGATGGTGATGGAGGTGTTACTGGAAACTCTGGAACAATTCTTGAGAAGCATCTATCACTATCGAAAGCAAAAGATGCAGAATTCTCTCTTGGATCTCCTTCATACTGGAGAAAGTTCACTGCAAATAGTTCACAATATATCTTTGCCGGTTCAGCACCAGCAGGAATTGTAACCACTGGATTTAGTGCTAGCACCGCAGGTAGTTTTGCTATTGCTACTGATGTATCTTGGGACCAAAAGGCAGAAGGTATTACTTTTGCAGCAACTGGAAATTATAATTCAGGTTTTTCTACTGGAACTAATTACGGTGGTAAAGTTGCAATCACATCAGATGGTGCATTAAGTTCTGGATTAGATGGATTAGTTACTGGTTACGGATTATTTGAGAATACTGAAAAGTATAATGTAGATTTCATTCTTATGGGATCTGCCGGATATGGTAAAGAAGAAGCACAAGCACTTGCGAATAAGTGTATTGCAGTTGCCGAAGCAAGAAAGGATGCAATTGCATTCATCTCACCATATAGAGGTGCAGCAATTACTGATACCTCTGATGATAGAGAAGTAAACATCAATTCAGATGAGACGATTACTGATAATGTAATCAGTTTCTATTCTCCCATTACATCAACAACTTATGGAATCTTTGATAGTGGTTACAAGTATATGTTTGATAGGTTTGCAAATACCTTCAGATATATTCCACTAAATGGAGACATTGCCGGACTTTGTGCCAGAAATGATGCAAACAACTTCCCATGGTTCTCACCAGCAGGAACAAATCGTGGTGGAATTCTAAATGCAGTTAAACTTGCATATACTCCATCTAAAGCACAGAGAGATAGATTGTATTCTAATAGAGTCAATCCAGTAATCTTCTCACCTGGTGCCGGTATTGTTCTCTTTGGAGACAAGACTGGATTTGGTAAGTCATCGGCATTCGATCGTATTAACGTTCGTAGATTGTTTATCTATCTTGAAGATGCAATCTCTGCTGCCGCAAAAGATCAACTCTTCGAATTTAATGATGAAATCACAAGAACTAACTTTGTGAATATTGTCGAACCATTCCTTCGTGATGTTCAGGCAAAGAGAGGAATCTTTGACTTTGTAGTTATTTGTGATGAGACAAATAACACTGCTGCAATTATAGATAATAATGAGTTTGTAGCAGACATCTTTATCAAACCCGCAAGATCAATCAACTTCATCGGTCTTACGTTTGTTGCCACCAGAACTGGTGTTTCATTTGATGAAGTAATCGGTAACGTTTAATCTAGAGGTTTAAGAAACAATGGCTCGTCAACAAGTAAATACTTTACCACTAAGAACTATTAGTGATTTTAAAAGTAAATTAAAGGGTGGTGGTGCAAGACCCAATCTATTCGAAGTGGAATTAACTTTCCCTTCGGGTGTTGGTGTTCAGGATGAAAACGAAGTTCTTGATAATGCTAGATTTTTGGTAAAAGCAGCAGCATTACCTTCTTCAACAGTAGCACCAATTGATATTCCTTTTAGAGGAAGAATCCTGAAAATTGCAGGTGATAGAACATTCGAAACATGGACTATTACTGTAATGAATGATACTTCATTCAATATTAGATCTGCATTTGAGAAGTGGATGAACTATATTAATAAATTGGATAACGGAACTGGTGAAACAGATCCTGCACTTTATCAAGTAGATGCTAAAGTAAATCAATTAGATCGCACAGGAACAGTCCTTAGAAAATATGTTTTCAAGGATGTTTTCCCAACTAACATCTCCACAATTGATTTAAGTTATGAGACGACTGATACTATTCAGGAGTTTACCGTAGAAATGCAAGTCCACTATTGGGAAGCATATAAAGGTAATGGACCATCAGCAGGTGGTGAAGATATTACCTAAATAATAAAATAGTAGTCTAAGTTAGTTTATAATATGGCAAAACTTTTTGGTTTTTCTATTGATGATACAGAAAAGAAATCCAAATCTGTAGTTTCCCCTGTCCCCGTGAATAACGAGGATGGGGTTGATAACTATATTAGTAGTGGATTTTATGGTTCATATGTAGATATTGAAGGACAATATAGAACAGAATTTGATCTAATTAAAAGATACAGAGAGATGTCACTACATCCAGAAGCGGATGGTGCTATCGAAGATGTTGTAAATGAAGCAATTGTGAGTGATCTTTATGATTCTCCAATTGAAATTGAATTGTCTAATTTAAATGCTACAGATAATTTAAAGAAAGCAATTAGACAAGAATTTAAGTATATTAAAGAAATTTTAGATTTTGATAAAAAGTCACACGAAATCTTTAGAAATTGGTATGTTGATGGAAGACTTTACTACCATAAGGTAATCGATCTCAAAAATCCTCAGGAAGGAATTAAGGAACTGAGGTATATCGACCCAATGAAGATGCGGTTTGTCCGTCAAGAAAAGAAAAAGGATAAAAATCTTATTGGACCAAATATTCCTGGTCGTGATGAACAAAAAAATGGAATTGCTCCAGAGATTGAAGAGTATTTTGTTTATACACCAAAACCAAACTATCCAACAGGAAACTTAACCGGTGGTGGTGGAAATAAAGGAACTAAGATAGCAAAGGATGCAATTACATATTGTACTTCCGGTCTTGTAGATAGGAACAAAGGAAATGTTCTTTCTTATCTACATAAAGCAATCAAGGCACTCAATCAACTGAGAATGATTGAGGATTCTTTGGTTATCTATAGATTATCAAGAGCACCTGAACGTCGTATTTTTTATATTGATGTTGGTAATCTTCCTAAAGTAAAGGCAGAACAATATCTTCGTGATGTTATGAATCGTTATCGTAACAAGCAAGTTTATGATGCGAACACTGGAGAAATCCGTGATGATCGTAAATTTATGAGTATGATGGAAGACTTCTGGCTTCCTAGAAGAGAAGGTGGTAGAGGAACTGAAATCACAACTCTTCCAGGTGGTCAAAACTTAGGAGAACTTGCTGATATTGAATATTTCCAAAAGAAACTTTATAGAGCACTTGGAGTTCCAGAATCAAGAATTGCTGCCGATGGTGGTTTTAATCTTGGTCGTTCTTCTGAAATTTTAAGAGATGAACTTAAGTTTGCTAAGTTTGTCGGTCGTCTGAGAAAGAGATTTGCTCAGATGTTCAATGATATGTTGAAGACACAGTTAATCCTTAAGAACATTGTTTCTGTGGAAGACTGGGATAGAATTGGTGATCATATTCAATATGATTTCTTATATGATAATCAGTTTGCGGAACTGAAAGAAACAGAAATGTTAAATGAGAGACTTGGTGTTCTCGCAACTATTGAACCTTATATCGGTAAGTATTATTCCCAGAAGTGGGTTCGTAGTAAAGTTCTTCGTCAGACTGATGGAGAAATGATTGAAATGGATGAGCAGATTGAACAAGAAATCAAAGATGGTATTATTCCAGATCCAAGTGCTGTTGATCCAATAACTGGAGAACCATTACCACAAGAAGGTGAGCAGGGAATGATGGGTGATGTTCCGATGGAACCCGAAATTGATGGTGGAATGACTGAAGTAGACGGTAAAGCTGCCGAGATATAAATATAAAATATACATATATTAAATTTTCATGGAAGAAATTGTAAATTTAGTCGGATCCGATTCGTCGGCATCTGATATTAGTGACAGAATTAAAGACGTTTTGTATGCAAAAGCAGCAGAACGTATTAATACTATTCGTCCAACAGTTGGCGCATCCATGTTTGACGATCAGCAAGATAATTCCGAAGGGGAAGAATAATGGCAAGAACTTTATTGGTTGGCATTGGAACAGAAGTTGCACTCAATACAGCAACCTCTTTAGATAATGCAACAGTAGTTAGAGTTTTTAATGGAACTGATGGGGATGCTACGGTTAGTGTCGCAAAAAGCACTACGACTGGATATGCAAACACTGCCACTGTAACTCTTCCAACTGATCGGATTGAGTTCTTCGAAAAAGGTGCTCAAGATTTAATTTCTGCATCAGATGCAGGAGTTGTAGGATTTAAAGTAGGATTTACAGGTTAATACAAATGAAACTTATCACAGAAGAAATTTCAAACGTAAAGATTATTAAGGAAGGTAAGAAAGGACCATCCCAAAAACTATACATTGAGGGAGTTTTCTTACAAGGAGACCTTAAAAATCGTAATGGAAGAATGTATCCTATGGATACTCTTTCAAGAGAAGTAAATCGTTATTGCGAAACTTTTGTCAATAAAGGTCGTGCTCTTGGAGAACTTGGTCATCCTGATGGACCTACCGTAAATCTTGACCGTGTTTCTCATAAGATTACTTCACTCACTCAAGAGGGTAGTAATTTCAGAGGTAAGGCACAAATCCTTAATACTCCTATGGGTAAAATTGCATCTTCACTTTTAGATGAAGGTGTGATGCTTGGAGTTTCTTCTCGTGGTGTTGGTTCATTAAGAGAAGATCGTGGTGGAGTGAAAGTTGTTGGTGAAGATTTCATGTTAGCAACTGCTGCTGATATCGTTGCCGATCCTTCTGCACCTGATGCTTTTGTATCAGGAATTATGGAAGGAAAAGAGTGGGTTTGGGAAGGAGGAATTCTTCGTGAGCAACTTGCAGAAAGAACTCAGAAGAGAATTAACACTCTCGTTGACCAAAGAACTCTCGATGAACATAAGTTAAATTTGTTCAATGAATTCTTATCAAATCTTTAAATTATAAATAAATATATTAGTATAAAAAATCTAATAAAATCAAATGTCCGTTGGTAGCAATTTACAAGAAATGGAAAACGTAGTAACTAAAGGAGCTGCTGCATCTGAACCAATGTCAAAGGCAGGAAGCAATGCTTCCGGTGTTTCTACACCAGGCCAAACTGGCAATTGGGAAGATCTTGGTGGTCCTACTCCAGAAAACTATAAAGTAGACGACAACTCTGCTAAAATCGCAGAACCTAAAATCGCAACTGTCAAAGACATTGTGAATAGAGGTGCTAAACCTGCTGAACCCATGCCTAAGGGTATGAAGGAAGAGGAAGAAGTTGAAGGAGAAGTCGTCGAAGAGGAAGAGACCACTGCATCTGCCGAAGATGTAGTTTCTGAGGAAGAAACTTCTGATGAAGAAGTTGTATCTGAAGAAGAAGTCATCGAAGCAGAATATAACATCGAAGAAGATGTTGAAGCATTGCTTGCCGGTGAAGAACTTTCCGAAGACTTCCAAGAGAAAGCACGTACTATTTTTGAAGCTGCTATCAAGACAAAAGTTGCCGAAGTTCAAGAAGAACTGAAAGCACAATATGAAACAACTCTCGAAGAAGAAGTTACTCTTATTAAAGAAGAACTGACTGATAGAGTTGATGCATACCTTGAGTATGTTGCCTCAGAGTGGATTTCCGAAAATCAACTCGCAGTCGAGCAAGGTCTCAAGGCAGAAATGACCGAATCATTCTTGACTGGAATGAGAAGTCTTTTTGAAGATCATTATGTAAACATCCCTGAAGAGAAATATGATGTAACTACCGCAATGGTAGAGAAATTAGATGAAATGGAATATAAACTCAACGAGCAAATTAAGTCTAATATTGCTCTTAATCAAAGATTAGCTGAGTCGGTTGCTGATGTAATCTTCTCCGAGGTCTGCGAAGGTCTAGCACTTTCTCAGAAGGACAAACTCGCTTCTCTTGCAGAAAATGTTGAGTTTGATAGTGAAGACAACTATCGTGAGAAACTGGCAACCCTGAGAAATTCATATTTCCCAGAAAATGCTGGTGCTCAAAGAGACAACTCAGAGAATATTTCCGAGAGTTCAGAATCCATTGCACAACCAGTTACTGGTTTAATGGAATCATATCTCGATACTCTGACCAGAGTTTCTAAAAAGTGATTTTTTAATTATAAATCAAACTAAAATTTTTAACAAGGTAAATTCAAATGCAAGGTTTCAATGCTGAACACCTTCAGGAGAAGTGGGCACCTATCCTCAACCATGAGGGTCTCGGAGGCATCAATGATGCTCATAAGAGAATGGTTACCGCAGTTCTTCTGGAGAACCAAGAAAAAATGATCAGAGAGGAAAGAGAATTCCTTTCTGAAGCACCTACCAACTCCACCGGAGCTGGTATCGATAACTTCGATCCCGTTCTGATCTCACTGATCAGACGCGCAATGCCTAACCTGGTCGCATATGACCTCGCAGGTGTTCAACCGATGAACGGTCCTACTGGACTGATCTTCGCAATGCGTTCACGCTTCACGAATCAAAGTGGTGCAGAAGCACTCTTCGACGAAGCAGATACCGGATTCTCTAATAGTGGAATCGGAACTGCTAATCCTTATGTCGCAGGTTCAGAAGGAAATGCTGTTGGTTTCGGTACTACCGGATCTCAGAATGGTTCTAATCCTGGACTACTTAATCCTACTACCCAAACCGAAAGTGGATACACTGTCGGTCAGGGTATGGACACCGCACAGTCTGAAGACCTCGGTGCTGGTCAGTCATTCAACGAGATGGCATTCTCGATTGAGAAAGTCACCGTTACTGCTAAGTCTCGTGCTTTGAAAGCAGAGTATTCTCTGGAACTGGCACAAGACCTCAAGGCAATCCACGGTTTGAATGCCGAGGCAGAACTTGCCAACATCCTCTCTACTGAAATCCTTGCGGAAATCAATAGAGAAGTCATCAGAACCATCTATAAGGTTGCTGAACCCGGTGCTCAACAGAATGTTGCCACCCCTGGTACTTTCGACCTTGACGTTGACTCCAACGGTCGTTGGTCTGTTGAGAAGTTCAAAGGTCTTATTTTCCAAATCGAGAGAGATGCGAACGCAATCGCACAAAGAACTCGTAGAGGGAAAGGCAACATGATTCTGTGTTCCGCAGACGTTGCTTCCGCACTGACCATGGCTGGTGTACTTGATTACACCCCTGCACTCAATGCAAACTTGAATGTTGATGACACCGGTAACACCTTCGCAGGTGTTCTTGCTGGTAAGTATAAGGTCTATATCGACCCTTATTCTGCAAACCTTCCTAACGCAACCGGTAGTCAGTACTACGTTGCTGGTTATAAAGGTTCTTCACCTTATGACGCAGGTCTGTTCTATTGCCCTTACGTTCCTCTTCAGATGGTTCGTGCAGTTGGAGAGAACACCTTCCAGCCTAAGATCGGATTCAAGACTCGTTACGGTATTGTTGCCAACCCCTTCGCAGAAGGTGCTGCTCCTGTTAACAATCCTGGTAGACTGCAGACTAACGCAAACCGTTACTACAGAAGAGTCAAAGTTCAAAACCTTATGTAATAATTGGATACAATTCCACACTGAAGGGTCTTCGGACCCTTTTTTTTATATAAATAGAGTATACAATGTGTTGTATACTTATGCCCAGATTAAACAAAGAAGAACGTAATGAATATCAAAGGCGCCGCAGAGACAAAAGAAAAGATCTTTTGATTCAAAAATTTGGAGATAAATGTTTTGATTGTAAAAAATCATTTCACAAATGCGCTTATGATTTTCATCACATTAATCCATTAGAAAAAAAATTTGAGATCGCACCAGCATTAGACCGCAACTGGGACACTATTTTAGAAGAAGTTGAAAAATGTGCAATGCTTTGTAGTAATTGTCATAGAATTAGACATTATAGGGAAGAAAGAGGTACTACAGATTTTTCCAGTTCACTTATCTAAATAATTAAAAAATAAAAATGTCCTGCAATTTTCCCAACCAAATAAACAATAGAAACTTTCTATCTCCGGTTGGTTTTAAGTTTACACTATCAAAAAATCCCAAAATTCCTTTTTTCTGCAATTCAGCAAGAATACCAGAAATTAGTTTAGGTTCTGCAATTCAACCAACGTATCTTAAGGATTTAGATGTTCCTGGTGATAGATTATCTTACGGAGATTTCTCCTTAAGATTTTTAGTTGATGAGAATATGGAAAATTATATGGCAGTTCATAATTGGTTGACTGGATTAGGATTTCCAGAAACAACTCAACAATTTAAAGATTTAATTACAAATGATGATGGGGTTAGAGATTTAAAAGAACAGTTCAGTGATGGAAGTCTTCATATTTTAAATAGCAATTTCAGAGATGTTGCTATTGTAAAGTTTAGAGATTTATTTCCAACATATTTGACCTCCTTAGATTTTGAGGCAAGTGATACTGACATCAGCTACTTTACAGCAGAGGTCACTTTCAAGTATACTATCTACAATGTCTTAGCTGCTGATAACAGAACACCCTTATAGTAGTTGCCTTTCAGATAGTTTAATGATATAATACAACTATGAATACATATTACACTTACGCTTACTTAAGAGAAGATGGAACTCCTTATTATATCGGCAAGGGGAAAGGTAATAGAGCATATAAACACTACAACCACAGATTCTCCCCTCCAGAAAACGATAGGATTAAAATCTTAAAAGAGAATCTATCAGAATCAGAGGCATTCGCAGAAGAAATGCGTTTAATTGCTGAATATGGTAGAAAAGATTTAGGCACCGGTATATTGAGAAATATGACTGATGGTGGTGAAGGGGCAACTGGGCGGGTAAACTCAGAAGAGAATAGAAAAGGTATTTCGGAAAGAATGAAAGGAAATACCTATGCTAAGAATAGAAAGGATTTAGAAGCAATCGGCAGAAAAATTAGCGATGCTAAAAAGGGTAAAAAATTTACGAAAGAGCATAGAGATGCCTTAAGTAAAGCACATAAAAAAGATAAACGAGAAAGAGATACACTCGGCAGATACATATGAATCTTGACCAAATTCAGGAGATGTGGGAAAAAGATTCCCAGATTGACCCCGACAACCTCCACGACGAAAGTTTGAAAATTCCACAACTTCATTCGAAATATTATACTTTATATAATACCATCACTCTTTTGAGAGAGAAAGCAAGAGGAACTTATAATCGAGTAAGATTGGAAAGATACAACTATTACACAGGAAAGGCAACAGCAGAGGTTTATGCCGAAGAACCATTTCCCTATAAGGTTAGAGATAAAGAAGCACTACAGAGGTATATGGATGCCGATGAGAAGTTAAATACTATTGACCTCAAAGTTCGTTATTATGATGTAATGCTCAAGTTCTTAGAAGAAATTATTAAGACAGTTTCGAATAGAACTTTTCAAATTAAGAACTCAATCGATTGGCACAAATTCCAAGCAGGTTTTAACTAATGGACGATGAATATTACTCTATCGAATTAAATATCAGAGGAATTAGACTTATTCATGAAGGTCTTCGACAGGCAGTTCAAAAATGGTCTGGTGGAGATCCTGAAGAACAAGAGAACTTAATTGCGATGAGAGATAATTTCTATCGACTTATTTTAGAACATCAGTTTGACAACATGAACTAAATACTTATAGGTGAACCTATGAGTTATGTCTCATTTGATTATATCAAAAAAGAATGAAGTATATTTACAGGTTAAGGCAGAACCTCATGTATACTACGAATTATCAGACCAGTTTACCTTTGAGGTTCCTGGTGCAAAGTTTATGTCCTCGTATCGTAGTAAATACTGGGATGGAAAGATAAGATTATTTAATACCCAAACCGGAGAGATATATGTTGGGTTATTAGATAAGGTTACAAAGTTTTGTGATGATCACAAATACACTTATGAGTTTGTAGATAATAAGTATTATGGTCTTCCTTTTGAGACGAATAATTTTATTTCAAAGGAAGGTGTAAAAGATTATATGAATGCTATTTGCAAGTATTCTCCGAGAGATTACCAAGTTGAGGGAGTATACGACGCTTTAAAACATAATAGAAAGTTGTTGATATCCCCAACTGCTTCTGGAAAGTCTCTGATGATATATTCTCTTGTGAGATATTACGTTGAGAAGAAACAAAATATTCTGATAGTCGTTCCGACGACTTCGCTAGTAGAGCAGATGTATAAAGACTTTGCAGACTATGGTTGGGATGTAGGTTCATATTGTCACAAAATCTATGCGGGGAAGGAAAGAGAAACGGATTCTCAAGTTATTATTACTACTTGGCAGTCTATTTACAAACTCCCCCGAAAATATTTTGAAAGATTTAATGTAGTTATCGGAGACGAAGCACACCAGTTTAAATCAAAGTCATTAATATCTATAATGTCTAAACTTGCTGATGCAAAATATCGTTTTGGTTTTACCGGAACACTTGATGGAACACAAACTCATAAATGGGTTCTTGAGGGATTGTTTGGTGCTTCGTACAAAATCATTCGTACCGAAGAGTTAATGGCGAAGGGTCATGTTGCTAAACTGGATATCAATGTACTTCTACTGAAGCACCCAGCACATAAGTTTGAAAACTTTGAAGAAGAAGTTCAGTATATTATCAATCATGAACGTAGAAATAAGTTCATAAGAAATCTTGCACTAGATCTTAAAGGAAATACTCTAGTTCTTTTTGCAAGAGTTGAAGGTCATGGTGAACCACTATATCACATGATAAATAATAATACGGTTGATGAAAGACAAGTATTTTTTGTCCATGGTGGAGTAGATACAAAGGATCGA
>Ga0208542_1000011_pt1 | contig 53213 bp, 79 predicted proteins | sample DEB08_DNA_3_FD_185495 | JGI IMG/M metagenome (GOLD analysis project Ga0208542, IMG submission 185495) | Aqueous microbial communities from the Delaware River and Bay under freshwater to marine salinity gradient to study organic matter... | ecosystem: Environmental > Aquatic > Marine > Coastal ... | reverse complement strand
TAGAGCGCCTGAGCCTCCTTCGCGAGCCGGGTGCGCTCGGCTTCGCTCATGTCGTTGTGGTAGCCGAGATAGGCGGTGCGGATCAGCGCGAGCGTTCGGTTCGTCATCGCCATGCGCTGGTCGATGGACCAGCGGCGGCGGCGGACGGTGGCGACGATCTCGCCGATGATGGGTGCGACGGGGGGCGCGTCTCGTATGGGTGACGCGAGCAGCTTGGCCCCCTCGTCGCTGCCGGCACGAGCCACCTGGATGACTGAGTACTTCTGGCCGGCATGTTCAGTCCCGGAAGGCGGGCAGGTTTTGGGGGCCTCTTCCGTCTTGGCCTTCCGGGCGCGACGGGGCTTGCTCGTCACGAGTTCTGCCGCAAGCGATAGCTCTTTGGAGAGCACATGTGGGATGGCCTGCGGCTCCCCGGCGGCGAAGCTGTGGGTGTCACATTCAGCATGGCCGGGAGAATGGGGTGCGGAGAGGGCGCCCGGCTCATGGGTGCCGCTCCGAGTGTGGCCGCTCTCCGCAAGCGTGACGACGACGCGCGTCTGGATGTCGTTCGTGCTATGGTCGTCACGCATTCTCGATCTCCTTCTGCCGCGCCCGCTCCATCGCGTCGGCCACGCTGTCGTCGTCGAGGTGATCCCCGACGATGCCCGTGTCCGGAACGCGCGACGCCACGAGGCGCAGGAACCGCGCCTTCAGCGAATGGCCGGTGGCCTCGGCAAGACACTGGCTGCGGGTGGCGTAGCGCAGCGGCAGGCCGGCCACGGTGAAGGACGCAAGCAGGCTGTTCGCGCCCCGCAGATGCGCGGCGATCTGGCCCTTGCGGAAGGAGTCGGACGGAGGGGCAGGCGTCCGATGGGTGACGCTGCCTTGCTGGCCCTCTCCGTCCGTGGCGGCGGCTGGATCATGGTTGACATCGACAGACTGGCCGCCATTGTCTGCGTCGGGGACGCCTGACGATTGGGTGTCGCACTTCATCCGGCCCCCGACGCCGGGCTTCCGTCGCGTGTACCCTCGCACGTCCACGACGGTCGCCCGATCCTCTGCCGCAGCCTTCGCAAGCCGGCGGCGAATGTGATCCCTCAGCGCATCGCCCACGACCTCGCGAAGCAGCGCGCCGTCGTTCCCGATGCGAATGTCGACAAACTCGATGGCGTCATCCAGACGCGGGCCGACCGTATCCAGAGCCTCGCGGACGATGCTGCTGAGCCGCTTCGACGGGCTTTCCGTGCGGGCGATGTTCATGCTCGCACCTCCGGGCTGAACGGGATTTCTCCGTCGTCCAGTTCGTCCGGCTGCCTGCCGCCTCCGGTGCCGCCCGAGTACCCGTCGTCGGACACCGAGCCGTCGCGCTTGCCGTCCAGCAGCGTCAACTCGCCCTTGAAGCGGTTCAGCACGACCTCGGTGGAATACTTCTCGACGCCGGACTGGTCGGTCCACTTGCGCGTCTGCAACTGCCCCTCCAGGTAGACCTTGGACCCCTTCCGGAGGTACTGCTGTGCGATCTTGCCGGCGTGCTCGTTGAAGATCACGACCCGATGCCACTCCGTCCGTTCCTTGCGCTCGCCCGACGCCTTGTCCTTCCACGTCTCGGAAGTCGCGAGGTTCAGGTGGACGATGGCATCGCCGCTGTTCGTGTTCCTCACCTCGGGATCGCGACCAAGCGAGCCGACGAGGATCACCTTGTTGACGCCTGCCATGTGCCTTACCCCGCCGCCATGATGTTGACCTGAAGTTCGCCTTCACGCTTCGACGCCGCCAGCATCAGGTCGTCGTACTTGTCCTCGCTGTGCGCCTTCAGCTTCGCGAGCGCGTCCCTGTTCGCCACGGCCAGCTTGTTGACCTCATCCGGCTGCACCAGCGCGTTCAGGCACTCGTCGTAGTAGGCGCGGAACTTGGACAGGTTGCCGTCCATCTTCGCCTGCGCGGACGGCCAGTCGAGCGCGCGCTTCCCGTTGGCCGGTTCCGGCGCCGTGGCGGGCTGCTGGGGCGGCTGCGACCTCGGGGCGGTGGGAACGGGACGGTTGGCGGGGGCGGCCGCCTGCGAGCCTTGGGCGTTCCTCTGGAGCAGCGCCTTCAGCTTCGGCAGTTCGGTCGGCTTGATGCGGAACGAGCGCCCCATCGGCTCCAGTTCGACCCACGGCGAGTCCAGGTCGTAGAGGTAGCGGCCGATGCCCCATCGAACGGCGGCGCGCTTCAGCGCATCCGACAGCGCGCCCTTCTCCGCCTCGACGTCGGTATCCCCGGCGCCATCTGCCTTCCACACCCACTCGTCGCCGACCTTCACGCCGACTTCGCAGACCGTCTTGCCGGTGGTGTGCGTGTAGCGGCATTGCCAGCCGGCCGGCGAGCACACGGCATCGAGGCGGTCCATGACGGCGCGTGCGTCGATGTAGGCGAGCGCCATGCCCTTCTTCTTGTCCTGCGTGGTGCTGCCGACGCGCCACTCGATTTCGTCGGGCGAGAACGGCGCCCGCAGCTTGTTGAAGTCGATGCTCATGCCGCTTCCCTCTTCCCCGGCCGGTGGCTCGCGCACCACTCCAGCCGCTCGATGGCCCGGTCCAGTTCGTCCCAATCGACAGCGTGTGCCCGCATCGCAAGCGCCACGTTCTCGACGTTGTTGATGTAGCCGTGCAGAGTCCGCAGGATGCGGTCGGACAGCGCCTTGGCCTCAGCGTCCGTCATGCGGCACTCCTGATAGACACGGCGCCGTTCTTGGCGCGCTTGACCTGTATGCCGCCCGCGAGGACCAGCCCCACGTCCTCCGGCAGCACGTCCTTGACCGCCTTCGTGGCGGATGCGTTGCGCTTGGCGGCGTCGACCGTGACGAGCCATTCGTCCAGCGCGACCTGCATCTCGCCGCCCCAGTTCGGCGCGTCCGTGGCGAGGTCCACCGTGCGCCACTGGCTCGGCAGCACGGCGACCAGCGGCGCCCCGGCAATCGGAGGCACGTCGGCGTAGACGCACTGCATGAAGGCGTCAGCGCGCTCGACCATCTCGTTGATGAAGTCCTGATCCCGCGCCAGGTACTCGATGACCGGCTCGCGAGCGCCCTCGATCATGCTGATGTACGTGCCGGGCGCGTCCGTGCAGTACGCTTGCCACTGGCACTGCGCGTAGTAGCGTTGCAGGATGACGGAACGTTGCTCGAAGCCGCCGACGTGCTTCGCCTCGACAGGGCATCCGGTGGACGCGCGCCACCCGTCCAGCGTCACGCCGGCCCATTCGATGGCGCTGCACTGGACGAACTCACGGCGGCGGATGACCGGCTCATCCCAGCGACGTTCGCACCAGTCGAGGTTGAGGTCCTCCGTCGTCTCGCCGAGCCGTAACGCCCACACGCCCGACAGGTCATCCTCTTCCCGCCGGCCGGTCATGATCTCCCACAGCGCCAGCATGTCGGCTTCGGAGCCTGTCACCAGCGCCTTGATCCGGCTCCCGGTCAGTTTCATGTGCCGGGCCGCTTGTTGGTCAGCCGTCAGCATTGCCGGCCTCCATCTTGGCGATGACGGCGGCGGCGCGGCTAAGGTCGGCGTAGGTGATCTGCGCCGAATAGCCGGGGCCGCAGATACCAGCCAAGACCGGGCGGCCTACGCCGGTGTCGAGGCGGCCGTACTCCGCGAACGGCATCAGTGCCTCGACCAGTTCCCGGAAGCCGATGGCGTCGAGCGCGCCCGACGCTCGCGAAATCTGCCCGCGCCACAGCCTGGGGCACTTGCAGTTCGGGTGCGGGCATGACTTTTGGCAGAGCGCCTTGGCCGCCGCGTCCTCGGACTTGTGGACGATGGCGTCGAGGTCAGCCATGATCGGCCTCCCGCGCCTTGATCATGGCGTCGGCGAACTCGTAGGCGTCGCCCGCGTTGTGCGGCTGAAACCCAAGCTCGCTGGTGATCAGCGCCTGCATCGCCATGCCGGCGAACCAGTCGCGGAGGCTGTTGGGGCCGACGAACGCCGGCCCGTCATGGTCTATCCAATTAGACATTCGCCGGCTTCCTCGGCTCCAGAGTCAGCCGGTCCACCGGAACGACGTAGGTGACGCCATCATCTGCAGGCACGCGGGCGCGAAGCGGGCGGCCGGCAGCGCGGATCAGCGACAGGACGTAGCCAGTGGCGCAGCCCTCGATACTCACCCGGTCGCCACGGCGGACGGGATAGAGAACGAAGACGGTGTCGGTCATGTCGTGTTCCTCTCGATGATCGCCTGCGCCCGCTCGTCCGCGTCGTCAGCGGCAAAGCTGGCGTCGTCAGCAATGAGGTTCGTCTGCCGGATCAGGTCACCCACGGCGTCGCGGCCTTCGTCCGTCTGCGGGGTGACTGCCTTCAAATGCTCGGCGAGCGTGCGGTAGCTGACCGCCAGATGCCGGAGCGTCTGGCCGTCGGCGGCGTCACGGGCGGCGGCGCGGGCCATCATCTCGGCAAAGGTCACGGGTTGTCCTCCCCGCGGGCCTTGGCGAGGATGGACGCCGCCCGATTGGCGGCCTCGCGATAAGGCGCTTCCGCATGAACACCTTCGCCCAGCGCGTCGGATGCAAGCAGAAGTTCGGCCAGCGCCTCATACAGGTCCGGCGCGGCGGCGATCAGGTGCGCAGTGGCGTTGCGTTGTTCTTCGTCAACAAACTTGGTCCACTCAGCGGCAACATCCATGTTGCCGTCCTGGCCAACATCGTGACACACGATCTGCATGGCTTCCCATTCGACGGGCTTTGGGTCGAAGCGCTCCAGGAGCCGCCACGGCCCTTTCGGCCACTTCGTCTCGCTCATGCCGCCCTCCCGAACTGCTCGCACACCGCGCTCACGCACCCGCGCGTCGCCCGGTGCCCGGCCTCGGTATCCCGCAGCATCGCCGCGACCGTCGCCGGCATGCCCATCGCGTGCGCCGCGCACAGCGCCAGCCGGGCCAGCGCAGCGGCACAGCGGCGGTGGTCGGCGGCCTGATCCAGCCCGCGGCGGCCGGCGTGGTTGTCGCCCATCTCGATCCGCTCGGCGGCGGCCAAGTGGCCGGAGACGCTGGAGCAGATGACGCCGAACTCCTCGCCGGTGAGCGGCGGCGGCAGCGGCACGGCGTCGCGCTGGACGTCGGCGTAGGCGGTCATGGGAACCTCGAAAGCTGCCATCCCGTCCCTGTCTCCCCGGCCGCCGGCGAGGCGCGTCAACACCTCGCCGGCCCGTCCGGAAGGAGTCAGCCTTTCGTGGTCTAGTGCGGCCCATCCTGGGCGACTGCGGATCACCGCCAGAGCGGCGGGGATACGGTATACTTACCGCATATGGGTCGGTCGCGCAATACGGAACGCATATCATTGCGTCAAAAAAAATGCAGGGGCGGTCAGGCGCGTTCGACCCAGCGCACGCGGGCGGCCCAGATCACAATTTCGTCAATCATCGGGGCGGCGTTGTAGCTGATGAGCGTGTAGCGGCCCGGCGTCGAACCAGGGAGCACCTGCTTGAGGTAACGGCGACCGCCCGGCAGCTCCACCACACATTCGCGGCCGATATGGTCGGCTGCGTCGCCCGGTGTCTCGTAGATCACGCGGTCGCCGGCTCGGTAGGCGGGCACCATGCTATCGGTTTGGACGATCAGCCCGCTCCAACCGTCATCGGCGCCAGGTGGCGCTTCGATCTGAGATGATTCGTCGGGGCCGACTGAAGCTGACACAACCTCACCGCCACCTTGGATGTACCCTTTAATAGGTATCATCGGACGTCTTCCACCAGCGCCTGTCAAGAGCCATGCGGCCGTGACGCCAAGCCGCTTGGCATACCGCTCGGCCTGATCCGGCATAAGCGCGCGAGTGCCGTTTTCGTGGCTGGCATAGGTCGGGTATTTCCAGCCGTAGGCGCGCGCGGCAGCCTTCGCCGTAGGGAAACGTCGCTCCCTCGCACGTTTGAGCCGATCAGCGGGCGTCTCGGACATGGGTATTCCTTTTACGCAGATTCGGTATGCAGAAGGCATTGCGTATACCGTATGCGCTCGGTATATTGCGGGGTATGACGTTCGGATCGATCCTCGCTCTGTGGCCTACTCTCGTTGCGTTCGCGACGGACGTGGGCATCCCGTATCAGACCGCTGCCGGGTGGAAGCGGCGCAACTCGATTCCGGCGGATCGCTGGGACGAGGTGCTAGCTGCCGCCCGCAAGGCTGGTGTCGTTCTTACCGTCGAGCACCTCTATGAGGCGGTGCGGAACAGCAAGGCGACGGCGTTCACCGACGAGGCCGCCTGATGGACGGCATCCCGGCCAACATCTCCGTCGCCCGCGCTCGCCTGCCGCAGACCTACGAGGCGGCCAAGGTCGCCCTGTCGAACTGCGCCAGCATCGACGAGTGCAAGGACTGGTCCGACCGTGCCGAGGCGCTCGCGTCCTACGCCAAGCAGGCCGACGACGACACCCTGCGGATCATGGCCGACCGCATCCAGGCCCGCGCCGTGCGGCGGTGCGGGGAACTGCTGAAGCAGGTGGACGGGCGCGGCGGGGACCAGAGCAAAAAGGGGGGCGCCCCCCTTTTTGCTCGGCGCGAAGCGGCCTCGCAAGCGGGCATGTCGCGCGACCAGCAGCGAACCGCCGTCCGCGTCGCGAACGTCCCCGAGCCGACGTTCGAGGCGGCCGTCGAAAGCCCGGCCCCGCCGACCGTGACCAAGCTGGCCGACATGGGCCGTCAGCGGCGCGAACCAACCCCGCCGCCCCCGACATGGACCCCGCCCGAGGGGTTCCAGGAAGCGACCAAGCTGCTCGGTCGCGTCCGCGACTTCGCTCGGTTCTGCGCCGCCCACGACCCCGCGTTGGTGGCCGGCGGCGTGATGCCGGGCGAGGCGTCCGACCTGCGACAGCAGGTTTCCACCATCGACGGGTGGCTCGACCGCTTCGTCGTCAGCTTGAAAGGTTGAGCCGTGAGCGCAGCGAAGTTTGACGAGATGATCGCGGCCAAGGTCGCGCAGTGGGACGCGGAGAGCCGTGATCTGGAGCCGCGATGGATCACGCACGAAATCTGCAACGAGCACGCCGCCGCGCTGGGCGATGACGATGATGCTGAGTTCTGGCGCCACTTCGCCTATCTCGGCTGCCGCAAGCTCGTCGGCCGCTACATCGCCAAGCACTTTGGTGACGACGCCAGCAAGGCGGATCGCCAGCCCGCGTTTCCCGGCTTCACGCACGTCCAGCGCCGCTACGTGGTGGTGAGGGACGACGAGGAGGTGGCCGTGCTCTTGGAGCGGCTGACCGACGAGGAAATCTACGCCAAGGCTTGGGCGATGAGGAGCGCTGGCCGCTCCTTCATCGAGCACAGCGACGAACTGCTTCGGTTCATGTCTTGGCGGCGCGTGTTCGAGCAGAGCGTGGCGGCAGAGTGAGTGCCGCCTGATGCTGTGCCCCGCCTGCAAAGACACCGGCACCATCACGCCGCTCCGCTCCGTCTGGACGCGCGAGCACGGCCGGCTGGTCGAGGGCGATGCGCCTGACGCGCCTGTTATCTGCCACCGCTGCCGCGGTTGCTCGGCACCCGTTGGCGAGCCCGAGCCGGAAGCGACCTTCCCATGCTGATGGGAGGCTTCTGATGCACGTCTCGTCACCCGACACCTTCCGCGCGTGGCTCAAGTCCGCCCGTCCCGGCGAGACCTGCGTGTACTGGATTGGTCCCGACGCGCGCCACTGCGCTCACCGTCGCGAGGTCATGGAGGCCGCCGGCTACCTGCCGCCGCACCGTGACGTCCGCGCACGCGGCGATCTCCAGATAGAGGGCCACGGCTGGCAACAGCGCGGCCCGATGCTGGTCGCACCCGTGCAGCGCCGCGTCGCGAGCGGCTTCTCCTACGAGGCTCAACGTACCCGCGTCCCGTTCCTGGCGGCTCTGCGATGAGCGCGGATCAGTTCGTCCAGTCCCGGTATCGGCGGCCCGATGATGTGGCCGCCCCGGCTGAGGCAATCCAGCAGGACGCGGATACGGGCGGCGTGGGCTTTATCGACTGTCTCACCGAGCATCCGTGGGCGCTGGTCCTGTGCGGGTTCATCGCGCTTGGCGTCGGCTTCGCGGCCGGGCTGGGCGGCTCGATTGCGGGGGTGTTCTGACCGATGCGCTTCCTCACCGACCTTGCCGCCGCCGTCGTCTGCACATGGGCGGTCGTGTTCGTCGCGGCGCCGTTCGTGGTCACGCTGCGCTACTGGTTCTGTGCCTGACCGATGGACGCGCAACACGCTCATCACCCTCTCGACCGCTTCGCCGACGTGGCGAGGACCACCGCCTTTCCGTTCCCCAACGCCAAGGCCATGTCCATCGCCATCCGTCGTGCTGTGTCCAAGGCTGAAAGTGCGTCGCTCCATGTCCCCGAACATGGAGCACCACGCATGTGCATTTCTGCCGATCCGTCACGCGGTTTCACGGACCGCCTCGAATGCGCTCTTCGGCTTCGGCTGCACCCCAACACGTCCCTGCACCCGGCACAGCTTGCCGGCGCCATAGGCGTGCATCGTGACACGCTTGTTCGCTGGTGGAGAGGCGAAGCCAAGATGCCCGGCGAGAGTGTCGAGGCGTGTGCCCGGTTCTTTGCAAGCCAGAGTGATCCCGGTTTCATCGCCGAGGTCTACGGCGACTGCGTGACCCCGCTGACGACCGTGAAGGCCATGCGGGCCAAAGCGGCTCTACAGGCCGCGCTCGCCGAACTGGAAACGGCCGGTTAGGCCGATCTGCCGATGCCCGTCTACATCATAGGGACCGAAGAAGGCGAGCCGGTGAAGATCGGCTACCTGCGGGTGAAGGCGGCGGCATGAACCCCATCCACATGCCCTGCTGCCCCTCGCGCGGCGCGGGCACGCTGCCGGCGGCGGTCGCCTCCCCTCCCGCTGCCGGCAGCACCTATCCGAACGAGTACGTCATCCCCGACGCCTGCGCTGACGTGACCGCGTGGCGCTCGATGGCGGCTCAGTGGCTCTACGTCAAGCCGCTCGTCTACGAGGCGCTGGGCGTCCGCTACGGGCTGTATCCCGAGTTGCCGGAGGCGTATCCGGTCATCGTGAAGCCGGCCATCAACCTGCACGGGCTGGGCTGGGGCGCGCGCCTGGCGCACACGACCGACGACATTGCCAACGCGCCCGGCTGCCTCTGGATGCCGGTTGCCGAGGGCGATCACCTGTCCGTGGACGTGACGACGCGCGGCACGGACGTTTCGGTGCGTCAGGTCGTGCGCGGCGTTCGCGGCTCGCACGTCGGCGTGTTCCGTCATTGGGAGCGCATCGAGGCTGACCCGTTCCTCGAGCCGCGCATCTGGGAAATCGCCCGGCTGCTCGGCATCGGGATGCAGTACGCGGTTCCGAAATGGAACATCGAGTTTATCGGAACGACGCTCATCGAGATTCACCTTCGCGGCTCTGACGAGTTCGCTCCGTTGGACGCCTTTCGCTACTGCCGACCCATCATCAGCGACCGCTGTATCCGCCTGTCGCGCGATCAGCTAGCCGGCATCGTCGGTGATCTGCCGTGGGCGTCCTGCCTGGAGCCTGACGGATGCCCCGAGCGCGTGGGCGAGCGCTGGTATCGCTACGCCGTCGTCTACGGCGATGACCTCGATGCGCTGTACGCGGCTGGGGGAGCGCTGTGACGCTGCCGTTGATCCTGACCATCCCCGGCGTGCCGCGCGGCAAGGGGCGGCCTCGGTTCGTGAAGGCGACCGGCCGCGCCTACACGCCTGCCGACACGCTGTCTTACGAGGGCGTCATCCGGCACGAGGCGGCGCTGGAGATGCGCGGCGAGCCGCCGTTGGACGGACCGCTGGCGATCGCCGTGACCGCCGTGCTGCCGATCCCGGCGTCCTGGAGCCGCAAGAAGCGCGAGGCCGCCCTGGCCGGCGACGTGTGGCCGACGGGGCGCCCGGATGCCGACAACTACCTAAAGGCCGCCGCCGACGCCCTGAACAGCATCGTCTACCGCGACGACAGCCAACTGGTCCGCATGGAGGCCAGCAAGTGCTACGGCACGTCGCCGCGCCTGTCCATCACCGTGACGAGGGTGTCGGCATGACAATCACGGTCCTGCATGGCGATTGCCGCTCCGTGCTGCCGACGCTGGCGGCGGAGTCGGTTAACTGCATTGTGACCAGTCCGCCTTACTTTGGTTTGCGTTCGTATTTGCCAGATGGGCACTCAGACAAGGCCAAAGAGATCGGGCTGGAACAGACGCCGGATGCCTACGTGGCCGAGTTGGTCGCCGTGTTCCGCGAGTGCCGGCGCGCGCTGCGGGCTGATGGCGTGGCGTTTTTGAACTTGGGCGATAGCTACGTCTCGCATGATCCGGGCGGCCATCGCGACGGGGAGTTTCTGAACCCCGGCGGCCGTCAGTCCGCCGCGTCGAAGGGATCGCGCAATCGAGCCGGCACGCACGTGGTTGGCATGAAGCGCAAAGACCTCATCGGCATCCCGTGGATGGTCGCCTTCGCCCTTCGCGCCGACGGCTGGTATCTGCGGTCGGACATCATCTTCTCGAAGCCGAACCCGATGCCGGAAAGCGTGCGGGACCGCCCGACGAAGGCGCACGAGTACGTGTTCCTCCTGACCAAGGGCGAGCGGTACTGGTACGACGCGGATGCGATTGCGGAGGCGGCTGATCTTTCTCGCGCGGGCAAGTTGGAAACCTCGTTCAGCACGAGCAACCCAGCGTCGTCGCTGCGGCACGACGTTGGCAGGGCTGTCATGCGGACAGAAACCCGCAACGCCCGCTCCGTCTGGACCATCGCCACGCAGGGATTCACCGGCGCGCACTTCGCCACGATGCCCCCGCTGCTGGCCGAACGCTGCATCAAGGCCGGCTGCCCCGCTGGCGGCATGGTGCTCGACCCGTTCGGCGGCGCCGGCACGACCGCCCTGGTGGCCGACCGGCTCGGGCGCAACGCCACCATCATCGAACTCAACCCGGCATACGCCGACATGGCGCGCGACCGCATCCGTGGTGACGCGCCGTTGCTCGCGGAGATCAGCGCCGCATGACGCCCCTCGACGCCACCCACGCCGCGCTGCTGCGCGAGGTCCGCATCGCCCGCGAGTGGGGTGGCAAGCGGTACGTCGAGGCGCAGGCCGCCCTCCGCCGCTACGTCGTCGACGCGCTGCGGCGCGAGCCGGAGAACGCAGCATGAGCCGCCCGGTCGACGAGGCCATGATCTTCGCCCGCGAGCGCCGCATCCTCGCCATGCGCGAAGCCGGCGCGCACCACATGGCGGTCGCCGCCGCCCTCGGGCTGTCGCCGTCCGCGACCCGCAACGCGCTGGTCCGCGCCAAGCAGATCCGCCGCAACGCCGCCGAGGCGGTCAAGGCGAAGGCCGAGGCGGAGCGCATGGCGCCCGTGGTCGAGGTCCGCGACGACGGTGTGCGCGTAACCCGCTGCCCGCCGGGCTACGCGCTGCATGCCCACTTCCACGCCGGGCCGCCGGGTGTGCGCGGCGCCCCGCCGGCGGACAGCCAAGACATGGCGGCGACGATCAAGGCGTCGGCCCGGCTGGCGGCGGCGAAGGCGAAGCACAAGAAGGCGTACACGCGCGTCGGGCCGGAGCGCCGGGCGCAGCGGGAGCGGGCGGATGCGGTCGCGGGGAGGGTGGCCGGGTGAGCGTCACCGTCCTGCACGGCGACATGCTGGAGCGCCTGGCCGAACTGCCGGACGCCAGCGTGGACTCATGCGTGTGTGATCCGCCTTACGGGATCACCTTTATGGGCAAGCGATGGGATCATGGCGTGCCCGGCGTGGACTACTGGCGAGCCGTCTACCGCGTCCTTAAGCCCGGCGCGCATGTGTTCGCATTCGGAGGCACGAGGACGTTCCACCGGCTGGTCTGCGCCATCGAGGACGCGGGACTGGAAATTCGCGACCAGTACGGGTGGATGTTTGCCACTGGATTTCCGAAATCGCTCAACCTTTCCAAGGCGATAGACAAGTCTGCCGGCGCCGTCGGCACGCTCGGGGAGTACCGTTCGCCAGATCACGCCGTAAAACGGAAGCCCGGCAAAGAACGCCGTCACGAAGGCTACCAGCGCCCGTGGATGGACGATGCGGAGGCTGTCGACGCCGCCGCGCGCCAGTACATCCCCGCCACGCCCGAGGCTGCCAAATGGCAGGGCTGGGGCACAGCGGCCAAGCCGAGCTTTGAGCCTATCTGTCTGGCCCGCAAGCCATTGGACGGCACGGTCGCCGGGAACGTCCTGAAGTGGGGGACGGGCGCAATCAACGTCGATGCGTGCCGGGTCGAAGGTGAACCGTGGGCCGCTCATCGCGCAACCGGGCTTGCCAAGGTCAAGTTCTTCACGGACGGCGCCGCGCCGATGGTCGACAAGGCGCCACACGACGCCGGCCGCTGGCCCTCGAACGTCCTCCACGACGGCTCGCCCGAGGTGATGGCCGCGTTCGCCCGGTTTGGGGAGAGCGTGAGCCCGTCCAAGGCTGCAGCCGCTGAGTATGTTCCGAATGGTAAGAACTCCGTGTACGGCAAGAACATGGGCGGCGGCGATCATGCGGGGCACGCCGACTCCGGCACCGCCGCCCGCTTCTTCCCCGCCCTCGGCTTCGGCGACGACGATCTGCGCTTCTGGTACGGCGGCAAGGCCGACGCCGACGACAGGCTGAAGAGCCGGCATCCGACGGTCAAGCCGGTGGCGCTGATGCGGTGGCTCGTCCGCCTCGTCACGCCACCCGGCGGCACCGTCCTGGACCCGTTCGCCGGTACCGGGACCACCGGGGCCGCCGCCATCCGAGAGGGCTTCCACGCCGTTCTCGTCGAGCGCGAGGCCGAATACGTCGCCGACATCAAGGCGCGGCTGGCGCACATCGAGGGCGCCGACACGCCGCTGTTCGCCGGAGCTGCCGAATGACCTCCTGCCTCGGCGACACCCTCCGAGACGCGCTCGACGTGCTGGAGTCCCGCCAGTCGACCTACGGCGACCCACGGCCGCTCATGCGCGACGTGGCGGCGTCGTGGTCTCTCATTTTTGGCATCACCGTCACGCCCGCTCAGGTCGCCTTGTGCATGGTCGCGCTCAAGCTGATGCGCGAGGCACGGGCGCCGGGGCATGCGGACAACTGGACCGATCTTGCAGGGTACGCGGATCTCGGTCGCCTGCTGTCGGAGGGCGCATGACCATCCGCAAGGAAGTCATCGGCGAGGCGACGCTGTACTGCGGCAGCATGGAGGACGTGCTGCCGACGCTGGGGCAGTTCGATGCGTGCGTGACCGATCCTCCTTATGCAATTCATCGGCTTTGCAAGAAAAATAGCAGACTATGCGAAGGCATGCCGGAGTATTCTACTGGAATAAAGTGGTGCGATGCGCCCGTTGACTTAAGCGTCCTGCTCGCCTCCGGAAAGCCAGTAATAGTTTGGGGCGGAAACCATTTTGTGCTGCCGCCGACGCGGGGGCTTCTGTCTTGGGACAAAAACAATTCTGGGCGTGACTTCGCTGAATTTGAGATGGCGTGGACGAACATCGACATGGTGGCACGGAGGATTATATTTCGGCCGATGAACATGGACGGCGGCAAGGAGCACCCGACCCAAAAGCCTGTTCGCGTGATGGAGTGGTGCCTCGGCTTCCTTCCTGCCGCAGACACGATCCTCGATCCGTTCATGGGGAGCGGCAGCACGGGCGTCGCGTGCGTCAACCTCGGCCGCCGCTTCATCGGCATCGAGATCGAGCCGCGCTACTTCGACACCGCCTGCCGCCGCATCGAGGAAGCCTATCGCCAGCCCCGCCTCGCGCTGGACGTCCCGCAGAAGCCCAAGCAGACCGACATGCTGGAGGGCGCATGACAGCCGACGACTACGAGCAGGCACGCCTCACCATCGCCGTCTGGCGAGCGGACGGGCTGCCTCCGTGGCGCTGCCTGGAGGCGGTGACGGGCGCCACGCTCCGATGGTGGCAGCGCGACGGCATCGACTGGTGGGCGGTCGCAGAGGCCATCGCAGAGGACCGGAAACGCATGCGGCAGAGGCCGGCAAAACAGAGGATGGCGGCATAGATGGCGCGCATCAGGACCATCAAGCCCGAGTTCTGGGCATCCGAGCAGGTGATGAACTGCTCGCGTGACGCCCGGCTGCTGTTCGTCGGCATCTGGAATTTCTGCGACGACCACGGCCGGCACGTCATGAGCGCCCGAACGCTCAAGGCCGAAGTGTTCCCCGGCGACGACGACATCACCGCCGCGGACGTTCAGCGAATGTTCGACGAGCTTTCCGAGAACGATCTGGTAAAGCGCTATGTCGTTGACGGGAAAGAGTATTTCGAGGTCACGGGCTGGCGCCACCAGAAGATCGACAAGCCCCAGCCGGCGAAGCATCCGGGACCATGCGACTATCATTCGCCGACCATTCCCCGAATGGTAGCCGAACCATCGCCGACGGAAAAGGAAGGGAAGGGAAAGGAAGATCTCTCTAACGAGAGATCCCCCCCTATGGCCCCCCCCAAGCCATCGAATGCCTCGTCCAAGCGAGGAAGCCGGTTGCCCAAGGACTGGACGTTGCCCGACGACTGGCGAGCGTGGGCCGAGACCGAGCGGCCGGGCCTAGACATCGAGCGAACGGCGGCGGATTTCCGCGATTACTGGCATGCGAGGGCCGGCCCGCAGGGCGTGAAACTGGACTGGCTGGCGACATGGCGACTGTGGGTGAGGAGGCAGGCCGATGGGGGCAGAACTGGCGGGAATCAGCCACGTCGCGGGCAGCTTACCGACGCTGAACGCCGATCACTCATCGCTGGCGGCTACGCTGAGTCGATGGCGCGTGAGCGATCCCTTGCCGCCTGGGACGACGGCTGAGGCATGCCGGGCCATCGTGGAGTATGCCGAGGCATGGGCGCGACCATGCGGCAAGCAGGCGGCAGCGGTGATGCTGGACCGGCTGTTCGCCATCTGGCCGCCGGCATCGCAGGCCGCGGCAGCGGTATGGATCGACGTCGTGGCGGAGAAGCCAGGCAAGCCCGTCGCGGATGCCATCGAACGGCTGTTGCGCTGCGCCAAGCAGTACCCGCCCAAGCCTGCCGATCTGCTGGCCGAGGTGGCGCAGGACGAGCGGCTGCGGAAGGTCTACGTGGCGAAGCTGAAGGCCGAGACGGCGTTGCGGCTGCTGCGGGCGAACGAGCGCATGGCGGCCTTGTGGGAGGCTGACAGGATCGAGCGCGACGAGCGGATGGCGGCATTGCGGGAACGGGTTGCAGGGCGCCAGGAAGGCGCTACGGGCGGCCTGAAGCGCATCGAACCGGGTGAGGACGAGTTGGCCGCCGGTGAGGCGCAGGCGAGGCTTGAGCGCGACCGCAGGGCCTTCCTTGACGCGCTGGCGGCAGAGGGGATCGAGTGATGGCGAAGTTTCGGAAGCGGCCCGTCGTGATCAAGGCGTTCAAGTTCGCGACCCCGATGGAGGATTTCCTGCCGGGTTGGCTGGCAGACGCGATGCGGGAGAAGCGCGTTCGGTTCGTCTCCAAGGGCGAGGACCTGCCGTATCTGCTGATCGAGACGCTCGAAGGCACGCATCGCGCCGACCTCGGCAACTGGATCATCCGCGGCGTCAAAGGCGAACTCTACCCGTGCAAGCCGGACATTTTCGCGCTGACCTACGAGCCGGCCGATCCGGGCGCGCTGGCGGATGTGGTCGGCGAGGCTGCGGAGTAGGATGCGGATGCCGTCGCGGCCGTCCATGCTGGCCGCTGGCGGAAGTCCGGCCGGGGGATTGCGGCCCCCGGCCGGGCGCTTCTCAGGCGGCGCCGATGTTCTTCAGGACGCACTCAGCCGCCCAGCGAGCGCCGTTGTTTAACTGACGCTGCCACGCGCCAGCGGACGGACTCCAGCGGAAGCCGCGCGCCTTCAGTTCGGCGCGGGTCGCCTCGTCGGGTTTGACGGGGAAGATCAGCCGCAGCCGGTTGTCGTCGGCGTCCTCGATCACGCGCACGTCGCCGATGATCTTCTCCGTCGTCTCGGCTTCCGACTTCGCCTCGATGGTCGCGAGCCGCGCCTTCAGCCGGTTGATGTTGGCGTTATTGTTGCTGAGCGCGTAGGACGGGAAGCCGGTGCGCCCGGCAAAGTCCGGGGCGAGCAGTTCGGCCGCGGCTTTCTCGGAGAAGGTGGGCGCGTGCTCCCGCAGCCGGGCGACGTAGCGGGTCCACGCCTCGCCGCTGTCGGGGCCGGTGACGCCGGCCTTGATCGCCGCGCGAACGATCTTGTTCGCCTCGCGCATGAACGTCTGCTGCGCCTCCAGCCCGGCGATGCGGGCGGCGAGCTTGTCGTCTGCATCCGGGTCGTCCGACGAGATGGCGTGGTTCTCGGTCGTCGCGCGCCGCTCCAGGTCGTCGGCGTAGCGCGATGCCTCGATGCCGCGCCGCATGGCGTTGTCGGCCCGCTCCATCGCGTTGCGGTGCTTGCGTTCGGAGTGGTGCCCGACGAGGATCGGCTGGCCTAGCGGGATGCCCGAAACCTCTTCGCGCAGGTCGGCCTTGCGGAAGTCGGCCGCGGCCTTCTTCCGGATGCGGTCGGCCCGCTCCAACATACGCTCGCGACGGTCGGCTTGCTTGCGCTCATAGACGTTCATCGTAGTTCCTCCATGCTGTCCGGGATTGCGGCCCGGTCGGATGCCGTCATCCGTCACGACGCCGCCCGCAGACGGCGCCGGAAGAGATGGCGTCAGGCGTAGGCGGTCCAACTGTCGGAGCCGTAGGCGCGGACGTTTCCGACACTGACGGTTGGCTGCATCTTGTAGGCGCTGGCGTAGCTGGCGATCCGCACCGCGCCATCCTTGGCGACCTTCCGCATCGGCTCGTCGATGTACTCGCCGACCATCGGGACGCAGGTTCCGCGACACCATCCGGTTTCCGTCGTCTTGGCTGCGATCTTGCGGATCTCGACCATGCGAGCGCCGACCAGCGCTGTCACCTCGTAGTAGTCGATATTGGTCTGTTCGTAGCCCCACGAGCAGCGGAGCACGTCGCCGACATCGAGGCCGCGTCCGACTGCCTTTGCGGCGGCCTTGCGGTCTGCCTTGTATGCCGCGCGCTCGCGAACCGCCTGAAAATGCTGTAGAATGCGCTCGTCGCGGCGGGCCTCCGTGGTGAACCGGAAATGCCAGTCGGGCTTGAACCGCTTGCCGCTGTAGGCGACGGCGTACAGCTTGTCGTTGACGGTGTGAACGTAGGCCACCGCGTCGGATTGCTTGTCGCTGATCTTGATGGCGCCCTTCGGAACGTACAGGCGGCGAATTTCGGTCATCGTCTCGTCTCCATGCTTCCCCGATTGCGGCGGGGCGAGGCTTGGCCCTCGGGATGCCGGCTGCGGCGGATGCGGCAGCCGGACACCGGAAGGTCAGCGGGCGGCGTAGCGGGCGAGCCGCGCGTCGGCGTCATCGGCGCGCAGGTCGATGTGTTCCACCACGAACGCCCGCGCCCCGGTCGACCACACCCACAAGTCATACGGGTTGCCGTTGCTGTCGAACGTCAGGTGGCGCATCGGCCGCGTCTTCATCGCGGAGTCGCGCACCTCGTAGCAGGGCATCGGTTCGGCCGGGTTGGCGGTGCGCCATGCGCCGCGCGGATAGCCTTCTGGGCGGCGTGCCATGCGCTCGGCATCGGCCGCGATGTACGCCTTGGCGGCGGCGATCAGTTCGGCGGCGGTGTAGTGGTTGCTCATGCGATCCTCCATCAGATCGGCGGCCTGAAGCAGCCGCAGTCGAGGCTGTCCCTCGGGATGGCCGCCCGCGTTGGCGAGCGGCGCACCGGAGGGTCAGCGGTAGCGGTCGATGCCCAAGCGATGGTTCAGCATGCGGGCGATCTCGTAGGCGTCGCCCTTGGCCTGTATGCCACCGCAGAGCACCATGTCGGTTACGCCGACGTCGCCGCCGCGCCGATGCACGTTGTACGGCCAGCCCTGTTCATCGCGCCGATGCGCGCCGTTCTCGTCTTCGCTGCCGACGTACCAGCCCGGCGCGAACCGTTCGGTTTTGTCGTCCCATTGCAGCATGTCATTGAACTGACGGGTCATGTCTCTCTCCCTATCCGCCCGCACCTATGGTAAGATGCGGACGCTCTTTGAATGGTGGATCAGGCGGCCTTGCCGTGGTTCTCGCCGCCGCACTCGCACTCGCACTTGCGCCCCTTGGCGTCGGTGCAGCGTGCGTCGCATCTGTGGAACGACGGGAACCGCTTGAACTCGATTTTGCGCTCGACCGTATGCCGCTCGCCGCATGCCGGACATTTGCCCGTGAAGTGACGAGCCGCCGTCGAAACCGCGCCGTCGTGGTGGACCATATCCAGGCGAACCACGGCGCCGCCGCAAGTGGTAAAGTATCGGAACTGTGCCATCGTCTCTCCCTCTCAGCATTCTGGGAAGCCCGCAACGCGCGGGCTTGGAGGTTTCAGGCTCCGATGAAGGGGAGCGGCTTGCCGTCCATCTCGACGTCATGCATGGTGCGGCCGGTGAAGCCGACCCACCATTCGCCGAGCTGCGTATGCGGGCGCGGCTGCCGCTTGGGGGTGAACTGCGTATCGCCCGAAATGCCGAGCTTGGCGACGACGTGCTCGCCGCGCAGGTGGATTGCCTTGGTGAGCGTGACGTTGGACAGCCGGGCCGCGTAGGCGATCAGGAACGCGCGCCCGTCAGGATGCCGGGCCGCGATCTCGTACTTGGTGCTCAGGTATGCCATGTCTCTCTCCCTCCAAGCCGACCGGAACGGTCGGGCTTGCCGGAATGCTGTCAGGGTGCGTCTGGGAAAGCCCGCCCCGTAGAGCGGGCTTGATGGTCAGCCGTTGGGTTCGGCCGTCCGGTATTGCTGGGTGGCCCACTGGTCGATATGGCGCATTTCCTTGTCGTATTCAGACTGCGACATATCAGACGCTAAGAAACGCGCATCGAGTCGATTCACCATCGATTCAACGCAGCGTTCGATCTGATCCTCGGTCATTGCGTTGCGCCTCCATCAAGCCCCGGCATGATCGCCGGGCTTGCCGAGACGCACCCTAGAGCATGTCCTGGCCAGCGCGGGGATCGCGCCGGGCTTGCCGAGACATGCTCTTGTTTTCCTTGTAACGGTCGGAGGCCACTATGTTTTGGCCGCCTTATCCGTGCCTACGAGGGTTGCATCTCCCCTTATGTGTCGCCCCGTAGAAGGCGTCGGCTTGTGTCTGGTTTGTGTGTGCTCCCGCGCTGTTCCGATATGGATAACTTAATATCACGGAACGGGGCACGCAAGGGGAAAATCGCGACCTTGCAAAAATAATTTGGCTGGCTATGTTGTGGGCATGGACGAGCAACCGAAACGCAAGCCGGGTCGCCCCGCAGGTCGCACGCAGACTGCCGTGATCCAGGTTTACGCCACGCCGGCCGAGCTTGCCGACCTCGACACCGAACGCGGCACACGCTCCCGGTCAGACGTCGCACGGGAGGCGCTCGCGCATTGGATCGCCCGCGCACGTCGTCGCCGCTCGACAGGCGCGCCCGACTAGATATCGCGCTCCGTTCGTGGTAGGGTGACAGCATGTGTGATGCGTTACATACGGACGAGCCCGCGCCGACCTCAGCAGTTAGCGCCGGCCGCTCTCGCGCGCCTCTCGGATGCCCCCTGCCATCGCCCGGCACAGACCGCGCCATCGCCCATCAGGACGGCATCCTGCACGCCGCTCACTTCGAGCAGCGCCGCGCCGACTAGAGCCGCAGAAATGGCCTCATCTGCCACGCGGCACCGTAAGCGTCCAGGCCCAAAAGCACGCGCACAAGCCCGCAAAGCACAGAGCACAGGCACAGAGCCGACCTCTGTGAACGACAATCCCGATAAGCCTAAGCGCCAGGCGCACCCAAATAGCCTCGCAAACCTCAGACTATGGAAGCCTGGACAGTCCGGAAACCCGCTCGGCCCTAAGGCCGGAGCGAAGAATCCCGCCGTAGCTGCAGCGAAGCTTCGCGCTATCGTGACAGATGCTGTGGACGTGGCGCACTCGATCATGACTGATCCTGACGCGCCGGCCTCCGCGCGCATGTCGGCGGTTCACGACGTTCTCGACCGCGTTCTCGGCAAGGCCATCCAGACGACCGTCAACGTCGACGCCAGCAACGCTAACGCGTTAGAAACAATGGCAACTCCGGATCTTGGCCGCTATGTGGCGCAGCTTCTGAGCGAGCGCGGCATTGACCCTGACGAGGCGTCGCGCCTCATCGGCTCGGGCGGTTCGGATCTGATCGACGTGACGCCAGGCATACCAGATGTTGTGCCCGTGCCCGATGCAGGCGACAGCGCGGATACGTCAACGTAAACAACGGCTTAGCCTCGCGCTTTCCATATTCACTGTTATGCGCGCGACCTCTGCCCCCCCCTACCCGGTACGAAAGACACTCCCGCCCGCCCTCGGGCTAGGCCGGGGGATGGGTCGGCGGCAGGCGGGGCCGAGCGTGATGGCTGATGATGACCCTCCACCAAATCTGCGCCACATTCCCTCGTAACGCTCGACCGTATCAGTTACGCTGCACCGTAACACCTGCAACGGTACTCCGTAACATGCGCCTGTCTGAACCCTGCCCGGTCTGCGCTTCGACGAAGTGGTGTGGCCGCCCGTGCAAGAACGCGCCGAAGGCTGCTGTTGCCCATGTGGTGGCCCGTGAGCCGGACCGGCGTCCTGCGCCAGTGGTCGCGCCCGATCCTGTCGTCGAGGCTCCTGTAGCGCCTCAGGCGGATGCGGATGGGTGGATCGTGGAGGTGGCGTGCGAGGTGTGCGGGAAGCGTGTTATGGCGACGAAGCGGCGTCGGTTCTGTTCGGATCGGTGCCGGGTGGCGTCATTTCGGCGGAAGCTGCTGGCGCCGTCGAAGAAGGGGCGGGATTGATGGCGTGGCAACCGATTGAGACGGATCGGGGGATGTGAAGCCGTGAGTGCAATCCCGATCGACATGACCATGCTGGTGACGCTGGCTCTCCGGCAGTTGGGTGAAGTCCTGACGACGCCCGGCGTTGATGCCGGCACGAAGGTACGCGCCGCATCGGCTATACTGGAGTTCGCCAGTGTGCCGGTCGTGTACGGCGATGACGACGAGACCGGCGGCGAAGGGGTGCATTGATGGGCCAGCCTCGCCTCTACCTCGACAACGCGTCCCGCCAGCGCGCCTACCGCGAGCGCCAGACCCGCCCCGACCGGGGCACGGATGCCTTGCAGACCTTCCGCGCACTCTCTGCCGGCGGGGAACCCTACATCGAAGTCGCCGTGCGGAAGAAGGGGGACGGGACCATGACCGTGGTAGCAGGGGCCTTCCGGCCCAACGTGCCGAGCGGCCGGAGCCTCGACCATACCGTGACCGTCCTCGGGCGGCTCTACATTGACGGCATCATCACGGCTGCCCAACGCGCCGCCGGGGACCGCTTCCGCGACCTGCACATGCGCCGCTACGGCTCGCCCACAGCCGCCGCCGCCAACATGGAGCCTCGCATTCCCGGTGCCGGCGACGCCTCTCCGGAGGCACTGGAGCGCCAGGAACGCGCCGAACGAGGCTACCGGGACGCGGAAATGGTGGTCAAGCGGCTCGGCTGGAAAACGCTTTCCGACGTGCTCGATGTTGCCGTGTACGACCTCGAGCCGGAATGGCGCGCGGTGCCCCTTGACGAGCTGGGCCGGCATGCCCTCGACCGGCACCGTCGTCGCCTGCTGGAGGGGCTGGATGCGCTGGTGGCGTTCTGGCGGATGGCGCCGCGCGGGGAGGGTGGCCGGATTGAGGGTTGGGTGGCTGCGGAGTAAGAGAGCACCACCAACGGGTTGACTGCCGCCCCGGCTCATGCTAAGGCGTTACGGAACCTAGTCTGGCGCATTGCGCCCGAGGCCGCCGTCCGAAGGGATTGGCGGCCTTTGTCGTTTCGGGGTGCTGCATGGCGTCAACCTATCGCACGGTTGACGAGGTGCTGGCGAACGATCCCGAGGTCCGGGCGGCACTGGAGTACTACAAGCGCCGCCTGGCGCAGGAACGGCTGATCCCGTTCGTCAACTACACGTTCCCGAACTACACGGCGGCGCGTCACCATCGCCTGATCGCCGAGAAACTGGAGGCGGTCGAACGGGGCGAGATCGACCGCCTCATGATCGCCTGTCCCCCAAGGCATGGAAAGTCGGAACTGGCGTCCAAGCGGTTCATCGCGTGGCTGCTTGGCAAGAATCCGACGCGGACGATCATCACGGCCAGCTACAACAGCGAGATCGCGGGAGACTTCGGCCGCGAGGTGCGGAACATCGTCGGCTCGCCAGAGTTCGGGCGGGCGTTCAACGGCGTGGAACTAGCGTCCGACAGCCGGGCGTCGGATCGGTGGCACACTTCCAAGGGCGGCTCGTATGTGGCCGCCGGTGTCGGCACCGCGATCACTGGACGCGGTGCTCACTATCTGGTCATCGACGACCCGCACAAGGACCGCGAGGACGCCGACTCGGAGACGATGCGTCGCCGGGTGAAGGACTGGTACACGTCGACCGCCTACACGCGGCTGGCGCCGGGCGGCGCCGTGATCGTCATAAGCACCAGATGGCACGAGGACGACCTGTCGGGATGGCTGCTGTCGCAGGCCGAGAACGGCGGCGACGATTGGCACCTGATTGACCTGCCTGCCCTTGCGCTGGAAGGCGACCAGATGGGCCGCCAGGTTGGCGAGCCGCTGTGGCCCGAAGCGTTTGACAAGGAGCGGCTGGCGCGCATCCGGGCCAACCTGCCGATGCGAGACTGGTCAGCCCTCTACCAGCAGCGCCCGACGCCTGACGATGGCGACTTCTTCCGGAACGAGTGGCTGAAGTTCTACGAGGGATCTCCGGTCGACCTGCTGAAGCGCGTACCCATGCGGGTGATTGGCGCGTCCGACTATGCGACTAGGGACGGCTCCGGCGACTACACGGTTCACGGCGTCTTTGGGGTTGACCACGACGGCGACGTCTACGTTCTTGACTGGTGGCGCCGACAGGCGACGTCGATGGTGTGGGCGAACGCCATGTGCGACCTGATGGAGAAGTGGAAGCCGCGCGAGTGGCTGGAAGAGAAGGGCGGGATCGCCAACACGATGGCGGGCTTCCTCGACCAGATGCAGCGCAACCGCAAGCTGTTCGTGCGCCGGACGGGTCTGCCGAGCACGTCCAGGCAGGGTGACAAGGCGGCCAAGGCGCAGGCGATCCGCGGCATGTTCGAGATGGGCCGGGTGCATCTGCCGAAGAGCGCGCCGTGGGTGTTCGACGACCGGGGCGGCCTCGTCAACGAGATGATGAAGTTCGACGCCGGACGCTACGACGACCAAGTGGACGTTCTGAGCATGATCGGCCGCCACGTCAACAGGCTCGGTCGCCCCAGCGTCCGCAAGGCGCCGGACGCCGCCAAGCACGGCATCCAGCACGTCACGATGGACATGCTTTGGAAAACGCACCGGCCGTCGCAGCGGTCTGGATTGATCTGAGGTGACGTCATGCAGCCAGTTCCGTTCGGCCTGAACGCGACGACCGTCACACTGTCCGCGACGGCTACGGCCCAGTCGGTGCAGGGTCTGGCCGGCGCGTCGACCATCCGGGTGGTGAACCTCGGCGCCAACACGGCGTTCCTGAAGACGGGGGACTCGACCGTCGCGGCGACGGTCACGGCGGGCACGCCGGTTCCGGCGGGCGTGGTCGAGGTGTTTTCCAAGAGCAACGATGAGTACATTTCGGCGATCTGCGCTTCGGGCGAGTCGGCGACGCTGTACTTCACGTTCGGGCAGGGCACCTGATGCTGCGCTCCGTTCTTGGCCGGGCGGGCCAGTCGCTCGGTCTGCCGAGCCAGTTGTCCGTCGCGTCGGACGGCGACGTCGGCATCGGCACGCAGGCGCCCTTCGGCCATCTGCATGTCCAGACGGCGAGCACGGGCGCAACGTCCGTCAATGCCGGCGCGGATGAACTGGTGCTGGAGAACTCCGGCAACTCTGGCCTGACGATCCTTGGCGGCGCGAACTCGGAAGGGTTGCTGGCTTTCGGAGATCCTGCGTCGGCTGTGTCCGGTCAGGTCCAGTATCTGCACCAGTACGACCAGTTCAAGTTCTACACGGCTGGATCGTCCCGGCTCAACCTTGACAGCAGCGGAAACTTCTACCCGCAGGCAGACGGCACGCAAAACCTTGGCGACGCAGCGTCGAAGTGGGGCACCGTCTACGCTGCGACCGGCACCATCAATACGTCGGATGCACGGGTCAAGACGGCTGTCGCGCCGTTCGACCCAAAAGAAATCGCGGCTGCGAAGGCGCTGGCGGCCGAGATCGGCACGTTCCGGTTCCTCGACGCCCTTGCCGTGAAGGGCGATGCGGCCCGGCATCACGTCGGCTTGACGGTCCAGCGGGCCATCGAAATCATGGAGGCGCACGACCTCGACCCGTTCGCCTACGGCTTCATCTGCTACGACGAGTGGGCCGCGACCGAGGCTGACGGCAGCATCCCCGCCCAAGAGGCTGGAAACCTGTACAGCTTCCGCACCGACGAACTGCTGTTGTTTCTGGCGCGCGGCTTCGATGCGCGTCTGACGGCGCTTGAGGCCGCGCCCTGACCGTGGTCGAGGACGGCGGCGCCGTCACCGAGGCTTCCGATCTCGGCACGGGCGAAGAGGGCGTTTACGTCCGATGGATGCGCGAGATTGACGCCTACGACAAGGTGTTCGCCAGGTGGAAGACGCGCGTTCCCAAGATCATCGAGCGGTTCCGCGCCGAGCAGTATGCGGGCAACGACAGTCAGGTAGATCTGGCTTTCAGGGGCACGCAGGAACGCCGCCTCAACATCCTCTGGTCGAACATCCGCACGTTGCAGCCGGCGTTGTACGGCCGCTCGCCCAAGCCGGAGGTTTCGCGCCGGTACGGTGACGAAGATCCGGTAGGCCGCACGGCCTCGATGATCCTTGAGCGCGCGTTGTCCTACGGCGTCGAGCAGTACGACTTCGACGGCGTGATGAAGAACGTGCGTGATGACTACCTGCTGGCGGCGCGTGGACAGGCGTGGGTTCGCTACGTGCCGACGTTCGGCCCGGAGCAGGAGACCCGCGTTCCGGTCGAGTTGATGCCTGACGGCACGCTGCTGTCGGCGGAGGGGGCGCCGGTCAAGCCGGGGGCGGTCAAGATCGACCCGATGACGGGTGCGCCGTATGTGCTTGGCGAGCCGTTCCGGCCGGTGCTCTACGAGGAAGCCCGGTGCGATTATGTCAACTGGGGCGACTTCGGTCATACCATCGCGCCGACGTGGGAGAAGGTCCGGGCGGTCTGGAAGCGGGAGATGATGACCCGCGCGCAGCTTGTCGAGCGGTTCGGCGAGATCGGCGAGAAGGTCAGCCTGACGTGGAAGCCCAAGGAGTTCGAGGAAACCGACCAACGTCGCGAGGAAGAGCGCAATGAGGTTTTCCAGCGCGGTGTCGTCTACGAGGTGTGGGACAAGGAGAGCCGCAAGGTTTACTGGCTGAGTCCGGGCCTGAAGGGGCGGCTTCTTGACAGCAAGAGCGACCCGCTCGGGCTGGAGGCGTTCTTTCCGTGTCCGAAGCCGCTGTACGACACCACGACCACGGACACGCTGGTTCCGGTTCCGGAGTTTGTCGAGTATCAGGCGCAGGCCGACGAACTCGATGAGTTAACCGCGCGCATCTATGTGCTGTTGCAGGCTGTTCGCGTCATAGGCTTCTACGATGGCGAGCTCGCCACGCAGAACAGCAACATGCAGAACATCTTCAATGGTGGCTACGAGAACACCATGATCCCGGTAGACAACTGGGCGATGTTTGCTGAAAAGGGCGGCGCACGGGGCGCGTTCAGTTTCTTCCCGCTGGATACGGTCGTTCAGACGATTCAGGTTCTGACCGAGATGCGGGAGGTCATCAAGCGCGATTTGTACGAGGTGACGGGCATCTCGGATGTGATCCGGGGTGCGTCGAAGGCTTCGGAGACGTTGGGCGCGCAGCAGATGAAGGCGCAGTTCGCGTCGCTTCGGTTGAGCGAGCGCAAGGCCAACGTGGAGCGGTTCGCGCGGGACGTGTTGCGGCTGAAGGCCGAGGTCATGGCCGAGCAGTTCTCGCCGGAGACGCTGGCGGAGATTTCCGGCTATGCCGAGATGCCGGGCAACGCAACCGATCCGGAGGCGATGCCGCGGTTTCAGGCGGCGGTGGACCTGCTGCGGAACCAGAAACTTCGCGCGTTCCGCATCGACGTGGAAACGGACTCGACGGTGCTGCCGGATCGCCAGCAGGAACAGCAGGAGACGGTGGCGTTCCTGCAAGCCGTGACGCCGTTCATGGAGAAGATGTACGCGGCGATCCAGTCGATGCCGACTGGTGCGCCGCTGTTTCGCGAGTTGCTGATGATGGGCGTGCGGTCGTTCCGCAAGGGTCGCCCGGTGGAGGCGGCATTCGAGCAGGCGCTGAACCAGTTGGTCCAGCAGGCGATGAACCAGCCACCAGCTCAGGAGAACGCGGTGGACCCGGCGAAGGTCGCGAAGATCCAGTTGGACCAGCAGCGGTTCGAGCACCAGAAGGAAATGGACGCGGCTCGTCTGATGACGCAGCAGGCGACCACAAAGGCACGTCTGAGCCGGGATCAGGGACGGCAGGAAAGCGAGACGGCGCGCGGCATGCAGGCGCTGGCAATCCAGCAGAACCAGTTGGCGGCCCAGATTCAGGACATGGCGGCGCGGCAGGCGTTGCAGGAGCGGCGTTTCGCGCTCGACACGGAAAAGTTCGCGCAGGGCATCCGCGAGGACGCTGCCGACCGCGCGCAGCGACAGGCGGATTCCATGATCGACGCTTTCGGGACCGCCTTGAAGTCGCTTCCGCAGCGTCAGGACGGGGCGGTTTGATGAGAACGACGTATGTGATGCGCGACGGCCAGTTGGTGCCGAAGTCGGAGGCCGCGCCGCTGTCGGATGGGCGGGCTAGCTTCCACGTCATCGGCGACAGCATGGATGCGGTGCGCCATCCGAGGACGGGGAAGTTCTACGACAGCAAGTCGGCCTTCCGCGCGGAGAACCGGCGTCACGGGCTGATCGAGGTCGGCAACGAGTTCAACGCCATCACGCGACGCGAGCCGGGACGGTTGCCGTCGTCGGCGGCGGACGTGGCGATGGCCTACAGGAAGGTGATGGGCGGCTGATCGTCGCCTTCATCGGATGCGGATTGAGGCGCCTTCGGGCGCCTTTTTGATTCAGGAGGGTTCATGCCGGTAACGGACATCGAGGCGGACATCCAGGACGCGGCCAAGGCTCTGAACGCCGAGGATTTCCTGAATGGAGTTCGCCCGGCCGATGCGGACGACGACGCTGACGATGCCGCGCTCGTTTCTCAGGAAAGCGAGACGACGGGAGCGGCGAAGCCGCAGGACGCGGACGACGGCGCCGCGACGGACGACGCCGGCGATGAGATCGAGCCGCCGAACGAGTGGACGGCGGCCGAGCAGGAAGCGTTCCGCAAGTTGCCGAAGGAAGGTCGCGAGACGTTCATCGGCTTTCACAGGCGGGTGTCGGAAGAGCGCGAACGGCTGAACGGCGAGGCTTCGCGCTGGCGCCAGACCTACGAGCCGATTGACCAGCTTCTGGCGCCGGTTCGCGACGCGATCCGCACGAATGGCATGACGGAGGCGCAGTACGTCGCGTCGCTGCACCATGCGGGCCAGTGGCTGGCGCGCGACCCGGCCGGCTTCCTACGGCACATGGCGGCGACCAAGGGCGTCGACCTGCGGCAACTGGCCGGTCCCGAGCCGCAGGCCGCGGCCGAAGAGGAATACGTCGACCCGGCGGTTCGCGCGGTCGAGCAGCGCCTGATGGCGGAGATTCAGCGCCGTGACGAAGCCATCCAGCGCCTCAGCGGCGGCTTCAGAGGCTGGCAGCAGCAGGCGGAGCAGGCCGAGCAGGCGCAGGTTGACGGCGCCATTGCGGAGTTCGCATCGGCGGCTAACGAAGCGGGCAAGCCGCTTCGGCCGTACTTCAACGAGGTCAGGTACGACATGGGCGTGATGATGACGGCGGCGCAGCAGCGCGGCCAGTTTCTCACGCTTGAGGATGCCTATGAACGGGCCGTTCGGGCCAATCCCGAGACCTGGGCCAAGCTCCAGTCCGCGCAGCAGGCTGCGGACAGGCGGAGGGCGGAGCAGGACGCAAGGGAGCGGTCGGAGAAGGCCAGACGTGCCGGTTCTTCCGTCGTCGGCGAAGGTGCCGGCGTCAGCATGCAACCGGAGATCCCCACCGCCACGGCCCTCGACACGGCGCTCGCTGTAGCGCGTGCGCGCGGCTGGCAAGTCTAGAAGGAACTGAGACATGGCGTCGCCGAACTCGACGTTCGACGATATCTTCACGACGACCCTCTACAACCGTCGGAAGAAGCTCGCGGACAACATCACCAACAACGTCGCGCTCCTGAACTACCTGAACCGTCGCGGCAATGCCGAGCCGGTGCCGGGTGGCTACAAGATCGTCGAGGAAATCAAGTACCAGGGTCCGGGCAACTACACCCGCTACTCGGGCTACGACACCCTCGACATCTCGCAGCAGCAGATGCTGACGGCTGCGGAGTTCGACTGGAAGCAGGCGGCCGTGGCCGTCACCATGTCGGGCCTCGACGAACTGCGGAACTCCGGCCCTGAAGCGGTCATCCGCCTGATGGCGGCCCGCATCGACGCCGCCGAGTCCGAGTTCATGAACAACCTGTCGACGGACATCTACTCCAACGGCACGGCGTCGGGCGGCAAGCAGATCAACGGCCTCCAGTCGCTGGTCGCGGACGCCGGCACCGGCACCGTTGGCGGCATCGACTCCAGCACCTACACTTGGTGGCAGAACCAGGTGTACGACTTCTCCGCCAACGGCGTGGCGGCTGGTCCCGCGACCATCCAGACGGCGATGAACACGCTGTTTCTGGACTGCTCGCGGAACAGCGACCGTCCGGACCTGATCGTGGCGGACAACTTTTACTTCCGCTACTACTGGGAGTCGCTTCAGGCCATCCAGCGCCTGACGGAGGCGAACAGCCGGTCGGCGTCGGCGGGCTTCCGTGGCCTCGACTTCATGGGCGCGGACGTCCTGTTCGATGGCGGCCTCGACGGCGCTGCGCCGTCGGCGCACATGTACTTCCTGAACACCCGGTACCTGCACTGGCGTCCGCACCGCGACCGCAACATGGTCCCGCTGAACCCCGACCGCTACGCGACCAACCAGGACGCTCGCGTCCGGCTGATCGCGTGGGCCGGCAACATGACCGTCTCGGCGCGCAAGCTCCAGGGCGTCATCGTCGCCTGACGCTGATGCATCAACACTAGTGACGCAGGGGCGCCTTCGGGCGCCCCTCGTCGTTTCGGAGGTATGAAATGGCCTACTCGCAGAGCGGCCGGATTGGCGTCAACCTGACGGAGACGACCGCCGGCACTTCGACCGACGGGGTGAACGCGCTGTTCCCTCTCGGCACCCTCGACTACGGCACCGACGGCACTTGCTGGATGTACGTCCAGGCTGGCGCCGCCATCACGCAGTACGATTGCGTGCTCATCAACGAAGACTTTCAGGCGGTGCCGATCACCACCACGCTGGCGACGGAGGCGTCCGGCAGTGCTGGCGACTTCATCGGCTTCGCGCAGGTGGCGTTCGCCGACAACGACCTTGGCTGGGTCGCCCTGAAGGGCAGCAACATCCAGTGCCGTCTGTCGGCGTCGTGCGCTGCCGACACCATGCTCTACACGACGGCTTCGGCCGGCGTGCTGGACGATGCGTCGGCGGGCGTGCTCATCAACGGCGTCGTGGCGGTGGCTGCGGTGACTGCCGCGACCAACGCGGAGATCATCGCGTCCAACCCGGTCAGCCGACTGGCGACGGGTCTCGCGGCCTGATGATGCCGGCTATCGGAGGGGCGGGGCAACCCGCCCCTCTGGTTCCGCTCACGGTCACGACGCGGTGCTGGGACGATCCCGAACCGCTGGTCGCCAACATCATGTCGGCGCTGGCGCGTCGGCTTACGGAACTCGGGCCATCCGAGCTGCATGCCGGCCGACTGGTCATCGTCGCCACGTCGCCGAGCGTGGAACGCTACACCATCGAGAAGCGGCCCGGCGATGTGCTGGTGTGCGTCAATGGCGCGCACGACTGGCTTCTCCGCCGCGGCATCAAGCCGGATGCGTGCCTGTTTCTGGACTCGACGCCGGAACTGGCGGCCGTGTTCGCGCCGCAGCAGGGCATCAACTACCTCGTCGCCTCGCAATGCCACCCGAGCACGTTCGACCGGCTGGCCGGGCACAACGTCGTGCTGTGGCACGCGCGGGTGCCTACCGAGACGCTGGGCGGCATTGACATCGCTGACCTTGTGTCGAAGCACAACCGGGCGGTCCCGGTCAGCTACATGATCCCCGGCGGCGGCACGGCTGCCATCCGGTGGTTCTCCGTGGGGCAGTTCAGCGGGTTCCGGCGGTTCGTCGCCTACGGGCTGGATTCGTCCTTTGACGATGGCCGGCGGCAGGTCGAAAGCTTCATGCCCTGCGCCGGTGATGAAATCGAGGTCGAGTACAACGGCCGGATGTTCCGGACCAGCCCCGCTTTGGCGGCGCAGGCGCAGGACTTCGATGCCCTGTACACGCGCGCACTCAACGATTGCCGCATCGACGTGGTTGGCGATGGCCTGATCCCGTGGATGTGCGAAAGCCTCAACCGCCTCAAGTACGGGGCGCCTTCCAAGGAGACGACATGAGCCTTCCTCCGAACGGCCAGTATTGGCGCGGCGAGAACTACGGCGAGGCGGCCCCTCCGAACTCGGTCATTCCCGAGTTCTTCATTCAGGAGGTGGAAGTCAAGCAGAACGGCGCCGTGGTCAGCCGGTTCCCGCGGGAGATGGTTCGGTTCCGCTGTGCCGGTGACGCCGGCAACGTGCCGGTGCAGATCGTGACCGACCGTCATCGGCAGGAATACGCGGTCTACTACCATGCGTGGAAGAACCAGACCGGCGGCGAGTATGGCACGCCGCTGGAGAACTGGAACCTGCTAAGTGCGGATCAGGTCCGCATCCTGAAGGCGTCCAACATCTTCACGGTCGAGCAGATGGCCGGGGTGTCGGAGAACTTCGTCGGCGGCATCATGGGCGGCCCGCACCTGAAGCGCATGGCGCAGCAGTTCGTGGATCAGCGCCGCACGCGCGACGAAGCCGAGCGCCTGAAGGCCGACAAAGACGAGAGCACGAAGCTGCTCAACATGGCCTTCGAGCAGATCAGGCAGCTTCAGGACCAGCTTTCGGCGAAGGCGGCGCCTGCCGCGGAAGCGTCGGATGACGAGGATTCGGTGACGGGCGAAGCGCCCCGCCGTGGGCCGGGCCGTCCCCGGAAGAACCCCGAACAGCCGGCCCTCTGACGGCCGCGGGAGAACACATCATGTCCAGCATCAGGAAGATGATGGCGGCTGGCCTTCCGGCCGGCACCGCCAAGCAGGTTGCGGGCGAGGCTTCCACCGGCCTGACTGCTGCCGGCTCGTCGCAGGCGGACGCCCTCCAGCTCACGGCGTCGTTCAACAACATCGCCACCACGGCGACCTCTACCGGCGTGATCCTGCCGGCGAACCCGGACAGTGGCGACATGTGCGTGGTCCGCAACAGCGGCGCGCAGACCCTGACGGTCTACCCGTACTCGACCGGCACGGTGGACGGCGGTGCGTCTGACTCGCTGGCGACGACCGTGGGCGCCGTGTACTTCTCGACCGGCGCCAACACTTGGTTCTCGGCTCCCTGATGTCTCTTTTGACGATGATCCAGGCGGCTGCCAACCTCATCGGGGTGCAGCAGCCCGTCTCGGTCATCGGCTCGACGGACACGACCACGCTGCAACTGCTGGCGTTCGCCAATCAGGAAGGCGTGGACCTTGCCGAACGGGCGTGGCCGTTGCTGTACCGCACGGCCACGATCACCACGGTAGCGTCGCAGCAGGAATACGCGCTGCCGGCTGATTTCAACTGGCAGATCGTCAACACGTTCTGGAACGCGGCCGAGCGGCTTCCCGTGTGGGGGCCGCTGACGCCGCAGACGTGGCAGGCCATCGAGTACGGGATGGTCGCGGGCAGTCCGGTGGGCACGCGCTACGTCATCTGGCGTGGCACGAGTTCCAACGACGCCAAGGTGTATCTGGAGCCGACGCCGGGCACCAACGGCGACACGCTGGCGTATATGTACGTGTCGTCGCACTGGTGCGCGTCCTCTGGCGGCACGACGCAGGCGGCGTGGGCGGCGGATACCGATGTCGGTATCCTCGACGAAGATCTGATGAAGGACGGCATAGTCTGGCGGTTCCTGCGTCAGAAGGGACTGAATTACGGCGACCTCCGCAACGACTACGAGCGCCGCCGTTCGCGGCTTCTGGCGCAGGCCCGCCCGGCTCCGAACCTGAGCCTTGCCGGCAACCGTTCGTGGCGCCTGCTCGGGCCTCAGAACCTGCCGGAAACCGGATATGGAGCATAGCCGATGCCGATGAACATGATGCCCGGAGGCGCTGGCGTCGACCCGATGATGCAGGCGTATCTGGAGATGGAGCGGCTGCGTGGTGACGGCCCGTCCACGGGGAACAACTTCCTCGGCTACGGGTCGCTACAGGGCGCATCTGACGCCATCCTGGGGCCGGGGCGCATGCAGTCGCCGGGCATGGCCCCGCAGGCTGCTACAATGCCCCAGCAGGGCACGCAGGGCATGATGGGCATGGCGCCGATGGCGCTGACGATGCCGCCGGCCAACGAGTCGCCGATGGCGATGTCCCGGCGCTATGCCGAGGCGCTGCTGGGCGGCGCGCGGGCGCCGGCCGGCATGCAGAACGTGCTGAACGTGGCGACGCCGTTCCAGACGGGCCAGATGCAGCCGTCGCGAGCGGACATCCAAAGCCTGATCGCGGCGGAACTGATGCGCCAGCAGCCGCGTCAGCAGCAGTTGTCGCCGCAGCAGATGTGGGCGGCTTCGTTCGGCGGCGAGGGTGGCAACTCGGCGTTCGGGGGCGGTCCCTCGGGCAGCTTCTCGGGCGGCAATCCCGATGCCTACGGCTGATCTCCTGCGCCTGTTCTGATGGCGCGTCGCCCGAGCCGTGGCAGGACGGCCCGACAGTACAGCCTCCCGGCCCCGACCGACGGATGGAACGCGCGCGACAACATCGCCGCCATGCCGCCGCTGGATGCCGTCATCCTCGACAACTGGTTTCCGTCCACCGGCTACCTTCAGGTCCGCAACGGCAACACCGAGTTTGCCGATGGCGTCGGCGTTGGGTCCGTCTTTGCGCTGATGGCCTACTCGTCGCCGGCTGGTGGCAAACTGTTCGCGGCGAGCGCGACCAACATCTACGACATCACGCCCGGCGGCACGGCATCGTCGGTGGTGGCGTCGATGACGAACGGCCGGTGGCAACACGTCAACTTCACCACGTCCGGCGGCTCGTTCCTGCTGGCTGTGAACGGCGCAGACACGCCCCGGCAGTATGATGGCACCAACTGGTCAGCCTCTACCATCAGCGCATCCGGCCTGACCACGGCGAACCTCATCAACATATGGGTCCACAAGGGCCGCATCTGGTTCGTGGAGAAGGACACGCTCGATGCGTGGTATCTGAGCGCGGGCGCCATTGCCGGCACGGCGGTCAAGTTCCCGCTCGGGGCAGTATTCCAGCTTGGCGGCGAACTCATTGCCGGCGGTTCGTGGAGCCGCGACGGCGGCGACGGCATGGACGACCTACAGGTGTTCATCACGTCGAACGGCGAGGTTGCCGTCTACCAAGGCACCGACCCGGCTTCGGCTGACACGTTCGCGCTCGTCGGCGTGTTTCGCATCGGGCGCCCGCTTGGCTACCGTTGCATGGAGAAGTTCGGCGCCGACCTCATCGTGGTGACGGATCAGGGCTATCTGCCGTTGTCACAGGTCCTGAGGCTGGACCCGTCGCAGGCGGAAGCACAGGCGATTTCGGACAAGATCAGGGACGCGGTGAGCGAGGCCGCGCTGAGTTACGGCGGCAACTTCGGCTGGCAGGCGATCAGCTACCCGAAGAGCAATTGGGGCCTGTTCAACGTGCCGACGGTCGAGGGCGAGCAGGCCGAACAGCATGTGGTGAACGTGCTGACGGGCGCGTGGTGCCGGTTCACCGGCATGAACGCGGTCTGCTGGGAAGTGTTCAACGACGACCTGTATTTCGGCGGCCAGAACGGCTTTGTCTACAAGGCTGACAGCGGCGAGTCCGACGACGGCGATCCGGTCAACGCGGACTGCCTGCAAGCCTTCACGGACGCTGGTCTGCCGGGGACGATGAAGCGGTACACGATGCTGCGGCCTTTGTTCCGGTCGGACGGCTCGCTGGGCATCACGCTTCAGTTCAATGTGGACTACGCGATCAGCGCGCCGGGGACGAACCCGACGCCGGGGACCGCAAGCGGGCCGGTGTGGGACGTCGCGCTGTGGAACGTGTCGTACTGGGCCGGCCCTCCGGTCCCGGTGATGCTGCCGACTTCGGTTGTCGGGATCGGCACGGTGGCGTCCGCGCGCATCCGGTGTTCGGTGGATGCCCAGCAGGTCCAGTACCTGAAGACGGACTACCTGTTCGAGCCGGGAGGGTTCCTGTGATGTCGGACGCCGCACGCACTCGTCGGATGGCCGACACGCTGATGGGCAAGAAGGACGGCCCGAACCTGTCGGTCGGCCGTGGCGAAAAGTTGCCGGTGTCGCGGGGCGCCGGCCTGACCGCCAAGGGCCGCGAGAAGTACAACCGCGAGACGGGGAGCAACCTGCAAGCGCCTACGAAGGACAAGGACAACCCGAGGCACAAGTCGTTCTGCGCCCGAATGGCCGGCGTCGTGAAGAAGGCGGACGGCCCGGCTACCCGTGCGAAGGCGTCAATGCGGCGATGGGGATGTTGATCTGGCGCGCTGATAGCATGGGCTGCACAGGCCGTGCGCGACATGCCGGCGACTAGACGTTCCGCATTCTATGCAATTCGGCCCGTGCTTCGACCACCGCCTTGATCGGGAGCACGTTCGATTGTTCTGGTTTTCCTTGTGTGTCACCCAGCGACAGTTCTCCGGAGAATAGCCTTTATCGGGGTCAACCCGGTCTATCTCCAGATTGTCGGCATAGCCGTTTGCGAACGACCAGAGGAAGAACGCTTCCTTATCATGCCATTCATCGCAGACGCGGATTCCTCGGTCTTCGTACCGATCTGCGAAGCGGTGCCTGTACGAACGATGGCCGCACCTCGCCATCATGCTTTGGTGGATGCGGTAGAGTCGGTGCGAGTGCATTCCGTGCTTTCGCCCGGCTCTTGCGCCGATGTCCGGGTTTTCTTTGGCGAACCGTCCGATGTATTCGCCGCTCCGAATTCTGCCGCACGGCGCGCACGCGTTATTCAGTTGGTCGGTTCGCACCATTTCGATGCGCCCGCACGACGGGCAGATGCGTTGGGTTTTGCTGCGCTTTCTCATGGATGGACCATACCATGAACGAACGGTGCCGTCATAACAAATATGGTGCCCGGTCGGCTTCTTGGACTGGCGAGCGCGGGAAGGCGGCCCGGAAGCGGTGGGGCTGCTGATGGCGCACCAGATCGTCCCGGTATTCCCGCGCTCCGTGGACGACGGTTACAACGAGTTCCTGTCCCGGTGGGCGGCGCAGCGGATGCCCGACTACGACGGATCGGTGCCGTTCTGGCCGTGCTACTCGATTGCCTTCGTGCGGGCGAATGATCTGCGGCAGCGTCCGCTGGCGGTGGCGGCCTACCACGGGCACAACGCCAAGTCCGGCGACATGCACCTGTCGGGGGCTTCGGAAAGCCCGATGTGGGCGACGCGCGACGCGATCCGCTGGATGCTCTGGTACCCGTTCGTCAAGCACCGTTGCCGGCGATTGACCACCATCACGGCGCGGGACAACAAGCGCGCACGGCGGTTCGACGAGAAGATTGGGTTCAAGGTTGAAGGCGTCCACCCCAAGGCATGGGACGGGCGGCGGGATTCCATAACGTATGGGATGCTGCGCGAAAAGGCTTTCGAGATGTGGAAACTGGAGGAGTTTGCTGATGGGCAAGGGGTCGGGGTCCGCGCCGTCGGCGCCTGATCCGCAGGAACTGGCACAGGCGCAGTCGCGAGCGAACATCGACGCCATCCTTGCGTCGCAGTTCGTCAACTCGACGCCGACGTTCACGCCGTTTGGCAGCAACCAGTTCTTCGTGTCGCCGTCGGGCCAGTATTCGCAGGTTCAGGCGCCGTCGCAGCCGGAACTGGAGCGGATCGCTTCGGGCTACGCGCTCGGCAACACGGTTCTGAACCGCGCGCTGACTGGCGTCGACCAGATCAGGCCGCTGGATTTCTCGTCGGCTCCGGGCGCGGTCACGTCGCTTGACCTGTCGGGGCTGCCGTCCGTCATGACGGCGCAGCAGTTCGCGCCGGAACGTCGCCGCATCGAGGATGCCATCTACGGCCGGCAGGCGGAGATGCTGCGCGACCAGTTCAACCGAGATGACGAGCGGCTGAACACGCGACTGGTGAACCAAGGTCTGCGGCTCGGCTCGGAAGCCTACGCGGATGCACAGCGGCAGTTCGGCGAGCGGCAGAACCAGGCGTATGCGGACGCGCGCACGCGGGCGATCCAGCTTGGCGGCGACGAACTGGCGCGTGCGTTCGGCATGTCGCTACAGGGGCGCCAGCAGGTCGGCAACGAGGTGACGTCGCAGGCTGAGTTTGCCAACCGTGCGCGGGCAGCTGCCATTCAGGAGGCGCTTCTGGGCAGGCAGGTGCCGTTGCAGGAGCTTTCTGCCTACGCGCGCTTCGCGCCGGGCCTCGGGATGCAGCAGTTTCCCGGCACGCCGAACTATCAGGTTGCGCCGGCTGACATCACCGGGGCGACCAACAACCAGTTCAACGCGCAGATGAACGCCTTCAACCAGCAACAGGCGAGCCGCAACGCCACCACGGGCGCGCTTGCCGGAACGGCCGGTTCGATTGCCGCTGCGGCAATTCCGTTCATCTTCTCCGACCGCGACATGAAGCAGGACATCGAGGTCGTCGACGCCGATGCCGTGCTGGACATGGTGCGGATGATGCCGACCAGCGAGTGGTCGTACAAGCCTGAGGCGCAGGCGATGGGCCAGCCCGGCGGCCGTCACATCGGCCCGATGGCGCAGGACTTCCAGCGCATCACCGGAAAGGGCGACGGCAAGTCGATCCCGACCGTGGATGCGTTCGGCATGCTGCTGACGGCGACCAAGGCGCTTGCCGACAAGGTGGAGGCGATGTCCTGATGGCCCAGCCCCCGATGTTCTACCAGCGCAGCCCGGACTACGAGTCCAACATGCGGATGGCCGAGGCGCTGATGGCGCAGGGCGGATCGACCGCGCCCGTGGCGTCGCCGCTGGCGGCGTTGGCGCGCGTGGTTCAGGGCGGCGTTGGCGGCTTCATGCGCGACCGGGAGCAGCGGCGCGACCGTGACCGCCAGAAGGAGTACAGCACCGCACTGGCGCAGGCGCTACAGGCCGGCGAGCCGTGGCGGAACCCGGACACGTCGGCCATGCCATCCATGAACGCGATGGAGCGTGACGACACGATGGGCGGCGGCGGCGGGCGTCGGTATCTGGAGCCGGGCGAAGTCGCGGAAGGCACGGGCGGCCAGAGGGCGATGATCGCGGCCCTGATGGGCAACGACATGACCGCGCCGCTCGGTACGCAGATGCAGTTCCAGGCGCTTCAGAGCCAGCAGGAGCAGGAGAGGGCGCTGGCGCTGGAGCGGGCGAAGCAGGCCGGCAAGGCGCCCGCGACGGAATCCTTCTATGACCAGCGGGGCAGAAAATACAAGGCCACCTGGAACCCGCTCACGCAGTCGTGGGATCCTGTCGGCGGCTCGGAGGCCCCGGCGCCCCGGAACGTGCAGACCGTCGAGCTCGGCGATGGCGTGTACGTGCTGAACCCGGATGGCTCGCGGGGCGTGAAGCTCGGAGACTCACCGAGCAGTTCCAGAGGGGTCAGCGCCGCGCAGCAGGCGGCGAACATCGAGATCCGGGCGGCGCGGGAGCGGCTTCGCAACCTCGCGTCGACGCTCGATCCGGGAGCCGTTCCGCGCGACGAGATCCGTGACCGATCCCAGAAGGCGACGAACACGGGCCGGCAGAACACGCAGTATGATCCGTTCATCGAGCGCGACTACCGCATCGCCACCCAGCGGATGGTCGGCGACGATCCGGATTTCGAGGCGTTCCTGGGCATGCTCGACACTGGCCGTCCGGGGCAGGCTCCCGAGTCCGCGCAGACGGTTGAGGCGGCGCCGCAGCCGGAGACGCCCAACTGGTTCGAGCGGAACCTCGCCGGTCGCATGCGCGGCCCGTCGCCGGAGGCGCTGGAGCGGATGCGTGCCGGCGCTACGCCGGTGGCGCAGGACGGCACGCTCGACGTCGGCAGCCTGGAGGTCAACCGCCTCTACATGCGGCCTTCCGATGGCAGGATGTACCGCTGGGACGGCGAGAACTTCGTCGAGGCTGAGTAAATGGCCGCCGCAGCGAAGACCATCGCACCCGGCGAGTTCCTGACGCCGAAGGCTGCGCCACGGGCGCTCCGGCCGGCCGAGTTCATGGCGCCGGTGCGCTCTCAGGCGGCACCTGCCCCGGCACCACCTGCCCCGTTGCCGGATGCGGCGGCTCCGGCAACGGGGCAGGTGGATGATGACGGCATGGCGTCTACCATTGTCGGGACCGCGCAGGAGTTGTGGGGTCAAGGATTCGAGAAGCCGCTGGGCGACCTGCTGGCGGGCTATCGCGCCGGCGCCTCGCGCATGTACACGACCGGCGCCAACGCGGCGATGCTGGTGAACCGTGTCAGCCAGAAGCTGGCGGAACTGTCCGGCTATGAAGGACCGGCCGACGCGGGCGACAGCTACGCCGAGCAGGTCGAGGCATGGCTGCGGCAGGCGGCAAAGGACGTGGCACCAAAGCCAACGGACGTGTCTTCCGATCTGGGGGGCATGGTCTACCAGGGCCTCGGCGCCGCGCCGGTGGCGATAACCGAGTACCTGCTGGGTGGCCGTGCGGTCGGAACCGTCCCCGGCATGGCCGGTATCGAGGCGCTGGCGCGGGCACACGAGGGGCCGCAGGAAACCGCCAAGGGTGCCGTCATCGGCGGACTGCTCGGCGGTGCGCTGAAGGGCACGGCGCCGCTGGCGAGGCTGCCGCGGGCGCTGGGAATGGGCGCCGTCGGCGGCGCGCAAGCGGCGGCAGACGGTGGCGGTCCGAAGGAAATCGTGGCCGGCGCTGCCACCATGGCGGCGATGGGCGGCGCGTTGCCCGGCGGAAGGACATCGGCGCGGGTCGCCGCACAGGACTTCCTGAAATCGGTCAGCCCCGAGCCACGGCAGACGCGCCAGGAACCCTACTTCGCCGAGCCGCCGGCGGTGCTGCCGCCGCGTGTCGTGGAACCGGACAGGCCCCCGGCACCGCCTGCGGATACCGCACCTGCCGCTTCCGCGCCCGCAGGAAGCCCGCAGACGGCTTCGCCGGCTTCCCCGTTGGTCGATAGCGGCAAACCGCCCGAGGCGCCCCAGCGGGCACCTGTGAGTCAGGACGGGGCATCCGAGGTGGTGACGCCTCGCGGCCGGCGGGTCGGCGTTGCCTACGAACTGGTGGATGCCGACCGGCTGGTGACGAGCCACGATCTGGACTTCCGACCCACGCCGGGCTTCCCGACGGCATTGCAGCCGCGTGAGCGGACGCGGGCTGCCAGCCAGGAACAGGTCAACCGCATCGCGTCGAACCTGACGCCGGAACTGCTGGGCCGCTCGCCGTCCGCTTCCGAGGGTGCTCCCATCATCGGCCCGGATGGCGTCGTCGAGTCCGGCAACGGCCGCGTGCTGGCGCTGCGCAAGGTGTACCGGGACAGCCCGGAGACGGCGGCCCGATATCGGGACTGGCTGGCGTCGCAGGGCTACGACACGGCCGGCCTGAAGGCGCCCGTGCTGGTGCGCCGTCGCACGTCCGAACTGACGCCGCAGGACCGGGAGGCGTTCGTCCGGGAGGCGAACGAGCGGACCACGCTGGACATGGGCGCGTCGGAACTGGCGGCCAGCGATGCCCGCTCGATGCCCGACTGGCTTATCGACCTGTACCGGGGCGGCGACATCGCCAATGCCGGCAACAGGGAGTTCGTGCGCCGGTTCCTCGACAGCCTGCCGGAGAACGACCGCGCCCGGCTGGTCGGCGAGCGGGGCGAACTGAGCCAGGACGGCGTCCGCCGGCTGGAGAACGCGCTGTTCCATCGCGCCTACGAGGACGGCGGCTTGCTGGCGACGCTGCGGGAGAGCCGGGACAACAACATCGCGGCGATCGGCAACGCCCTCACCGACGTGGCGGCTGATTGGGCGCGGATGCGGCAGCAGGCCCGGACCGGCAGCATGCCGGTGGACCTCGACCCTACACGCCATCTGCTCTATGCGGTGCGGCTGGTCCGGAAGGCGCGTTCGGAGAACCAGAAGGTCGGCGACCTCGCGCGCCAGGACGAGTTGTTCGGCTCGGCGCTGTCTCCGGAGGCGACGGGCTTCCTGAAGCTGATGTTCGCCGACGACGCGTTCCGCAAGCCGGTTTCAAGGCAGCGGATCGCCGAGGCGCTGCGCTTCTATGCGGATCAGGCCGGCCGGGTGAAGGCAGGGCCTTCCCTGCTCGGCGACGCGCCGGCGACCTCGGTCCGAGACATCCTCGACCTGACGGCCCAGCGCCAGAAGGGTGGCCTGCTGCCGCCGATGGAAGATGCCGCCGACATGCGGGCGGCGCGCTCGCCCGGCACGACGGCGCCGAAGACGATGAGCGTCGACCAGATGAATGCCGACATGCGGGCGGCGGGACCGGGGAACAACTACGTCGGCATGCGGCGGGAGACGCCGGCGACAGGCTCGCGCGACATCGACACGCCGATCCGTCGCGAGGACATCCTGAAGCCGCTCGCCGATGCGCTGGGGCTGCCGTTCTACCAGGGCCGCATCAACAAGCGGTCCAAGATGCTCGGGTTCTTCCGCATCCGTGCCGAGGAAATCCGGCTGAAGAACGCGAACGATCTGGAAGTGGCGATCCACGAGGCCGCGCACCTGTTGGACAAGCGTTTCCCGGAAATCAAGAAGCAGTGGAACCCGGCGACCAAGGCGAACGAGCCGATCCGCAAGGAACTGGCAGGCGTCAGCTACGACAGCACCAAGCTGTATGAGGGCTTCGCCGAGTTCGTCCGCCTGTGGGCGACGCAGCCGGAGCAGGCCATCGCGCGGGCGCCGAAGTTCTCCGACTGGTGGGCGAACTTCATCCAGACCAACCCGTACCGGGAACCGCTTTTGCGCTTCCGTGACGGGGCGAACGCATGGTTCGAGCAGGATGCGCTGTTGCGCGCCCGGTCCAAGATCGGCCTGACGCAGACCATCGACCAGATCGATTCCAGCCTGTGGTCCCGGTTCCGCCAGTCCATCCTCGACGACCTGCACGGCATCGAGCGAATGGAGCGGGAACTGACCGGCGGCATCGCTCCCGTCGGCGCCTACGAAACGGCACGGCTCACCCGCGCCAAGGCATCCTTCATCGAGGGTGCTCTGACCATCGGCGCGCCGGTGATCCGCCCGGACGGCTCTCACGGCTTCGAGGGCAAGGGACTGAAGCAGATCCTCGAACCCGTCGCCGACGACCTCGACCGCTTCTGGCTGTACGCCGTCGGCCGGTCCGCGAGGGAACTGCTGTCGCAGGGCCGGGAACGGCTGTTCACCAAGGCCGAGATCGACGCCATGACCGGCCTGGAGACGCCGGCCTTCAAGGAGGCGTTCGAGGGGTACCAGCGCTGGAACCGGGCCGTCCTCGACTTCGCCGAGGCGAAGGGGATCATCGACCCCGAGGTGCGGACGCGGTGGAAGCGCACGCAATACCTGCCGTTCTACCGTGTCGGCGAGGCCGGCGCGTCGACCGGATCGAAGGGCGCGCAGGGCGATTGGCGAGGCATCAAGGAACTGCACGGCGGCACCGCCAACCTCGGCAGTCCGGGCGAGAACGTGATCCGCAACGCGGCGATGCTGCTCGACGTGGCGCTGACCAACGAGGCCCGACTGAAGGTCGCGCGGCTGGCGAAGGGTGAAGGCGGCGCCCGGTTCATGGCGGAGATTCCGAAGGAGGATCGCCGCGTCAGGGTGCTGACCGACAGCGTGAAGCAGGCTGCCGAAATCGCCTTCGGCCGGGCGCAGGCGAAGGATGCGGAGGCGGCCCAGCGTCTCGGCAACGAGGGGCCGAACGACATTGCGGCGCGACAGAATGCGGAAGCAGAACTGTTCGGCGACGCACTGGATGAGGTGTTCAGCCGGCTGCCGGCGTTCCTTCAGGCCATCCAGCCCAATCAGGCGCCGGGCGGACGCAACGTCGTCGCCGTGCTCGACGGTGGCCGGCCACGCTACTTCGAGGTCGCCGACCCGCTGATGTTCCGCGCGCTCACATCACTGGACCGGCCGATGGCGCATGCCGTGGTCCGCTGGCTCGCGGTGCCGCGCCGGCTCGGACAGGCGGGCATCACCCTGACGGCCGACTTCATGGCAGCGAACCTAGCGCGCGATACCGTGCTGGCGTCGATCCTGTCGCGCAACGGCTTCCGGCCGTTCGTCGACTCCGGGCGCGGCTTCACGTCCCGGCTGCTCACAGATCCCAGCTACAAGGAGTTCATCGCCAACGGCGGCGGGTTCTCGTCGCACCTGATGGACGAGCGGGCGTTCCGGCTGAACCTGGAGCGCTACTACGGCCGCAAGGGCATCGACTACCGCACCGTTCTCGATACCCCGGTGAAGCTGCTGGCGGGCGTCGAACGGGTTGCCGATGCCTTCGAGATGTCGACCCGGCTGGGGGAGTACCGGCGAGCCGTGGAGCGAGGCCAGAACCCGCGCCATGCAGCCTACGAGGCCCGCGAGATCAGCACCGACTTCGCCATGCGCGGCGACAGCCAGGTCATGGGCTTCATGTACGACACGGTGCTGTTCCTGAAGGCCGCCGTGAACGGTCTGGACCGGCTCTATCGGGGCGTGACGCAGGATTCCAACCGCGCGACCGTCGCTGCCAAGGCCGGCCTTCTGGCGCTGATGTCGATGGGGCTCTACGGCATCAACCGCGGCAATCCACTGTACGAGCAGCTTGAGGATTGGGACCGCGACACGCACTGGCACCTGTTTGCACCGACGGCGCGGTATTTCGAGTTCGTGGCGAGGAACGGCCGGGAGCCTGCGAATGGCGAGGAAGCGGAAGGGATGTTCGTCCATCTCCGCTACCCGAAGCTGTGGGAGATCGGCGCCGTCGCTTCCATCGCCGAGCGCACGCTACAGGGCATCCTCGACGGCGCGCCGGCAGAGCAGGTGCCGAAGATCATCGGCACCGTGGGCCGCACGCTGGGCTACGAGTACGTCCCGCAGGCGGTGGCGCCACTGTACGAAATCGCCATCAACCGCAACCGCTTCCTCGACCGGCCCATCGAGACGCAGAGCATGCAGCAGATCGAGCCGTGGGCACGGTCCTCACCCTACGGATCGACAACGCTCCGGCAGGCCGGCGAGGCCGTCAGGAACGTGCCGGGGCTGAACCAGATCAGTCCGGCACAGGTCGAATCCCTCCTGCGGGGCTACTTCGGCACCTGGGCGATGTATGGCCTGAGCCTTGCGGATGCCGTGACGTCCGACGCCAAGCCCGACCTCCGGCTTGACCAGTATCCCGTGCTGCGCCGGTTCTACAGTGCCGACCCGGCGAGGACGACGAGGTTCACGACCGAACTGTACGACATGCTGGCCGAGGCGACGCAGGCGCGGCGCACCATCACCTACCTTGACCGCACATTCCGCCCGGAGATGGCGACGGAACGGGAAGGTCGGAAGGCCAACCTTGCCTATGGCCAACTCGCCCGAGCCGAGCAGGAGATGCAGGCGATGGCGGCCGAAATCCGGCAGATATACCAGGCGCGCACGCTGGCCGAGGTTCAGGCCCTCGCACGGCAGCGTCGCATCAGCAGGGGCGCAATCAGTAACACCGGCAACCTCTCGCGAGCCGGCAACTGGAACGATATCGGGCGCCTGAAGCGAGCGCTCATCGACGACATCGTTAGGGAGCGTAACCGGTATGCCCGCGACGTGGTGGAAGACGTCCGGCCACCGCCAACGCGAGCAGCCACACCGCTGCGATAAGCCCGACAGCCAACACGGCGAAGAGAACGAGTCCGTCCATCCTTTGATGATGGGGCCCGCCCTCCGTCGCCACAAGGCAACGGAACGGAAACGCTGTTGCTTTCCGCCGTCACACGTCCTATAAGTTGTGAAAGGGAAAAGCTGTGCCTTATAACGGTAGTGGTACTTTCACCCGAACGTTCAACTGGGTGACGGACGCCGCGAACGGCATCCCGATCACCGCGGACCGGATGAACGACGACGCCAACGGCTTCGCCACCGGCCTGTCCACGGCCATCACGAAGGACGGCCAGACCACGGTGACGGCGAACATCCCGTTCGGCAACAACCGGCTGCTGGAAGTCGCGGACCCGACGGCGGCGACGGACGCGGCGAACTTCCAGACGCTGACTGCGAACGAGGGTGTAAGCGTCGCCGGCTCGTCCGACGTGACACTCACCACGGAGCAATCGCTTCACAACTTCCTGACCTTCACCGGGGCGCTGACCGGCAACATCTCGGTCATCTTCCCGACGACGCAGAAGCTGTGGATGGTGCGGAACGCCACGTCCGGCTCCTACACGCTGACGTGCAAGGTGTCCGGTCAGACGGGCGTTCTGGTCAACCAGGGCGACACGCAGGTTCTTTACGGCTCGGGCACGGACATCGAGGCGGCGGCGCCGGCGCTGACGTCGGACGGGGCTGTGCGAACGCGCGCGGGCGCGTCGGTCGGCAACATCTACAACAACCTGTTGATGCAGTTCGGCGGGCGCGTCGGTGACGGCGGCGTCAACACGTCGAATACGAGCGCGACGACCATCGGTGTCGTTCCGGGGCGCGGCGTCGTCGCCGTGGTGTGCGGCCGGGATCAGATTGGCGCCGGCTCCAAGTTCTTCGCCGACCTGGTGCTGTTCGGCGCCGGTCCGATGGGGCCTTCGGCCGTGTCAGCGGTTGACGGCGGCTCCGGCGCGGCCGCCCGGACCTACGGCATCAGCGGATCGAACTTTCAGGTCGCGATGGGCGCCACGGACGGCGGCTATGAGATCGCGATGGCCTTCATTTCGGCATTCCGGAGCTGACCGATGGCACGCCTTACCAACGTCGTTGTCGAGGGCGCTGCGGCGCGGTTCGTGTTCTCCGACCCGGATCTGTCGTTCCTGCACATCCCGCCGTCCACGGGGCGCGCGCCGGCTGCCTTTACCGCCGAGGACGTGGCGTCGATTGCCGGGACGATGGCCGGGCAGTTCGGGTTCGCGCTCGACGGCATCGACTACGTGGCGCCGCCGCGTCCGGTCAACAAGTTGACCATCGTGGACCGCATGACGGATGCGGAGTTGTCGGCGGCGCTGGCGTTCTTCGACGCGAACCCTCGGGTGCGTGAACGGTGGAACGCGGCGACCGAGGTCAACCCGGAGAACCCGACGACGGTCGGTCTGTTCGAGGCGCTGTACGGCGCAGAACGGACGGCCGAACTTCTCGCCCCGGAGTGACCAAGCCGAACGGGAGGCGACCGATGCGCCTTGCTGTTACCCTTGCAGGCATCTTGCTTGCGTCTCCGGCGACGGCGCAGGTTCCGTTCACGCTTGTCTGCAAGCCCTATGACGTGCTGTCGAGCACGCTCGCCAAGGAGTTCGGCGAGAGCGTCCAGTACCGCGGCCTGACAAGCGCGGGGAACATGGTCGAGTTGTGGACGAACGCGAAGGCGGGATCGTTTTCGCTGCTGGAGCGCGATGCCTACGGGCAGGCGTGTGTCGAGAAGGTTGGCCTCGGCAGCGACACGGTTGCGATTCCGGGATTCCCGTCGTGAGTTCGGTTGCCTACAGCGGTCCCGAGCGCAGCAGCGACAACCGCGAGGCGATAGCGCGTGCCGACGATGCGATCCGCGTGGCGCAGGAAGCGAAGCAGCAGGCCAGCGATGCCAAGCACCATGTCGAGCGGCATGAGGACCGTTGCGAGGAACGATGGAAGGCGGCCATTGCGACGATGGAGCGCATTGAGCGGAACGTCTGCGGGCTGGCGGGCGAAATCAAGGATATCGGGAAGCGCGTACAGTCCAATCAGGAGCGATCTGGCAACTTCATCTCCAAGGACTGGATCATCGGCGGCGGCGGGGCGCTGATTGCGGGGATGTTCGGCGTGATCTGGTATTTGGTGCAGAAGGTCGGGTCGCTGTGACAACGCGGTGCGTGGTGCGGATCGGAACGGGGGCCGTCGTGGCGGCGGCGGTGCTGGTGGCTTCGTACTTCGGCGCCTAGTGGATGCTGCCGGGGCGTGTGCCGGTGCCTTCGTTCGTGGCGGACGTGGTGTGTTCTGCGGAGCGGCCGGTATTCGTCTCGGCGCATGTGCGCGGCGACGGGACGGCGGTACGGGCGCACTGCCGGGGGAAGCCAGGGCGGTGGTAAGGAGTCCGTGACATGGCAATAGAGCGCCGCCCCGACTACCTGATCGACGACGACGCGCTCGCCGAATGGCGCTGGCCGAACTTCACGCCGGCCGAGTTCGCATGCAAGGGCACCGGCCGGCTGCTGGTGGTGCCCGCGTTCATGGACAAGTTGCAACGCCTGCGGACCATGCTCGGCCGCCCGCTGGTGGTGACCAGTGGATACCGCGCGCCGGAGCACAACCGCGTCGTCTCCAGCACGGGCTACAACGGCCCCCACACGACCGGGCGAGCCGCTGACATCGCCATCTCCGGCGGCGACGCGCTCAGCTTCGTGGAACTCGCGCTCGCCTACGGGATGACCGGCATCGGCATCAAGCAGCACGGCCCGCATGCGAGCCGGTTCATTCACCTCGACGACCTCGCGGCCCCGGATCACCCGCGGCCCATGATCTGGAGCTACCCATGATCGCCGCCCTTCTCCCCGCGCTCGCTCCGATCCTGGGCGACGTGATCCGCCGCCTGTTCCCGGACCCGGAAGCCGCAGCCAAGGCCGAGGCCGAACTGAACCGCCAACTGATGGCGCGTGCCGGCGAGATCGAGCAGGCCGCCGCCGGCATCGTCAAGACGGAGGCGGCATCCGCACACTGGCTGGCTGCCAACTGGCGGCCCATCACCATGCTGACCTTCGTCGGGCTGATCGTCGCCCGGTGGTTCGGCTTCTCAGCACCGGGCCTGTCGGAAGCCGAGGCGCTGGCGCTGTGGGATATCGTGCAGCTTGGGCTGGGCGGCTACGTCATCGGGCGGACGATGGAGAAGATCGCGCCGACCGTCATGCGGAAGTAGGGGGTCACGGCTTCTCGTACAGTGCATCGTATGCCTCTTCGACCATCTCCCGCGTGATGTGCGGCGAGTTCATCAGGTTGCCGTAGGTCCACGACACGGCCTGCGCTCTACGCTGGGCAGGCGTCATCGGCGGCAGCGTCAGGGCGCGCTCCACCAGGGCGGCCAGTTCGGGGCGCTCAGGCGCTGGTTTGGTCAGGGCCATCCGTCTTCTCCGTGTGCAGCAGGTTGAGGGCGGCGATGATGGCGGCCACATGGAGATCATCGGAGAACTCGCCGATCCATTTGCCCTCGGCGTCGCTCAGGTCGTCGGGGGCGTCTTCTTCGAACGCGAGGAGCCCCACCGGCAGCACAATCCCCGCCTTCTCCACCACCTCCCGCGCCGCGTCCATCCGCTCCCGCAGCGCCACAGCCTCACGGGCGAGGGCGATCAGGGCGGGGGCTGCGTTGCGCAGGGCGACGCTGTACGCGAGGTCTGTGCCTAGGCCGGTTCCCGCCTTCGCTTGAATCTGTTCCAGCTCGTCCAGGTCCACGCTCATGGCGTCGGCTCCTGTAGGGCGGCGCTCACCAGTTTCAGGCCGCGCTTAAGGGTTGCCAGCGCCGCCCGCTTGGGTGCTCCTGAGTTCAAGTCGAACGTGGCGTTCATCATGTGACCGTCTGCCATTTTCAGCGCCTCCCGCAGCGCCGCGTTCTCGGCCGCCAGCGCCTCGATGCGGTCGGCGGCTTCCCGGCAAACCTCGTTGGTCATCCGCTCCACATCGGAGCCGGTGAACCGCGCGGCCTTGCCGAACACTCGGAGCGGATGCTGGCGCAGCCGCTTCACCAGATCCTCGTCACTCATCGCTCGCCTCCTTCCGCCGTGGCGGGGTGGTTGGTCCTCGTCGCCCGCGCCAGCCACTCCGCGTCCTCGGGGGCAAGCGGGATGCGCGCGCCCTGGATGCCGCCGCAGGGCCACTGATCCCGTATCGCCTCTGCCACTTGGCGCGCTCCGTTCTCACGCAGCCATTCCCAAAGATCCGGGTCTGAGGCCGCTGTCGGAAGCGCCGCATCACGGATGGCCCGCCTGACGGTCACGGGAAGCCGGTCGTAAGCCCGCATATCTGTGACTTTCCCGGCCTCGTAGTGTGCGCCGCCGGCTCGCACGTTGTCGCCCATCATCCCCTCACTGTGCCGTAGGTGTGACAGCCGGCGATCCGGCCGCAGAAATCAGGCACTTTCAGTCCAGTCCATCATCGGCGCCACGCACACCGTTCTACCAGTGTTTGCAGCGGGTTTCAATGCGGTTTCGGTCACTTAGTCACAGTCTGTCACAATCAGGTTCCCGTTGACGCCGGCCACGATCACGCCCCAAGGTGCGCCAAGGTGTGCCGAAAAGTGTGACCGATGGCGACGATAAGGCAGCGCGGCAAGAAGTGGCAGGCGATGGTGCGGAAGGCCGGAGCGCAGCCGGTCACGCGCACGTTCCAGACCAAGGCGATGGCCGAACGCTGGGCGCGGCGCACGGAAGCCGATATCGAGGACGGCACGTCGCGCGGCGGCACGATGGCGACCGGCACTGTGACCGAACTGCTCGACCGATACGAGCGCGAGGTCGGCGCCGTCAAGCCGTTCGGCCGGTCCAAGCTGTCGTCCATCGGTCTGCTGCGGGACGGGCTTGGGCGGGAGCGCGTCCGCGACCTCGACGCCGGGCGGATCATCGCGTTCGCTCAGAAGCGGCATCGTGCCGGCGCTGGGCCTGTGACCATTGGCATCGACCTGTCGTACCTGGGGACCGTGCTGCGGACGGCGCGGGCGCTCTGGCGGATCAAGGTGTCCGACGAGCCGGTGCGGCAGGCGCGCGAGGCGCTGGAGATGATCGGCCTGACGGCGCGATCCGGCGAGCGCGAGCGTCGACCGACGAAGGCTGAGATAGCCCGGCTCTGCGACCACTGGCGGCACAACCCGCGCCAGACGATCCCGATGGCGGACCTCGTTGAGTTCGCCATCGCCACAGGCATGCGGCAGGAGGAAATCTGCCGCATCCGCTGGGCCGACCTCGACCGGGCGGCGTTCACGGTGGTCGTGCGCGATCGAAAGCACCCTCGCGCGAAGAAGGGGAACGACGAGGCGGTTCCGCTTCTGGCGGTCAACGGCTACGATGCGTTCGCCATCATCGAGCGGCAGCCGCCGGGTTCCGCGTGCATCTTCCCGTACAGGCCGGGCAGCGTGTCGGCGGCCTTCACGCGCGGCTGCCAGGCGCTCGGCATTGATGGGCTGCGGTTCCATGATATGCGTCACGAAGCGGCGTCCCGGTTCTTCGAGGCCGGGCTGGCAATCGAACAGGTCGCCATCTGCACCGGCCACAAGGACTGGCGCACGCTGAAGCGGTACACGCAGTTGAGGCCGGCGGGCATCATCGCGCGCTTTCGGCCTCCTGCCGCTCCAGGTAGTCCTCGATAGCGACCCGGCGGTAGAAGATGTTCTTGCCGGCCTTGGTGTAGCGGGGGCCTTCGCCTCTGACCCGCCAGTTGGCGAGCGTGCCGGTCTTGACGCCCAGCAGGGCCGCCACGTCGTCTTCGGTGAGCAGCCCGAGGATGTGGCGCAGGGCCTCCCCGCGGGCTTCGTTCTGTTCCATGCTCATGCTGCCACCCTGTCGATGTTCTCGCGGATCGCGCGGAAGGTGAGGGCGACGACGGTTGGGTCAGCCATCGCCATCACCACGGGCGCGGATGGCGGCGGCGGCGATCTCGACCGCGTTCTGACGCGAGCACCAATCCTGCGCTTCCACCAATCGGCGCGTGTCGGTGCATCTGCCGCATACTGCGACCCAGCTACCCATCTCGTCGTCGTTGGCGCGCGCGCACTCGCAGGGCGGTCGCTCTCCGAACGGCTCCAGCGCCCGGCACACGGCCAGTTCGCACGCCTCCCGCTCTCCCCGCCGGACGTCCCGGATCAGGGCGGCGAGGGGCGCCACGTCCTCGCAGGTGAGGACGCCGTGGTCCGCCAGGAAATCCCGCGCCCGCTCTTCGGCGTCAGCCATCGGCGTTCTCCTCGGCGTCGATCATCATGTCGAAGTCGACTTCGGGCGCCCCCTCCGTCCAAAGGCACTTCGAGCACGACCACGGCTCGACCCGCTGCATGCCGACGCCTATATCGACGTGCTCGGCATCGGTCGGCTCCCCGCACAAGGGGCACGGCGGCCCGCTGAATGGTCGATCCGTCATCGCTCGCTCTCCCTCTCCATCAGATCCTCGACAGCCTCGGCTTCCGTCCGCCCCTCGCCGACCGGCCCGTCCTCGCGGCCCTCGCGGACAGCGGTCCAGTCGAACTGGCGGAGCGGGATCGGAGGCGGGTAGTGGGCGGTGATGATGCGGTTACTCACGCCGCGTCCCTCCTGTGCAGTTCCTCGGGCGTCGTGCCCACCATGTCCGCCAGCAGCGCCAGAACGGCCTCCTTGCTGGCCTGAAACACCGCCTTCCCCATCGCCCGCTTTGACTGCGACTTGGCCGTGTAGACGGTCACGACGGTTTCACTGACAATGACAATCGCGTAGTCGTCTATCGGCTGAATAAACGCAGCCAGTCTGACCGCCTCCGCCTTTGATGCCGCAACAAAGGACCGCTCGTCGTGGTAGCCGGTCTTGATGAGCGCGTGCTTTCGTAGCCGCTCGCTCGTCGGGAACCGCTCCGCCAGGTGCTCCGGCAGGTTCTGCCAAGCCCGGTTCACGGCGGCGAAGTAGGCGTTGTGGCTGGCCTGCGACCGGACTTCGTGGGCGACCAGCGTGTAGACCTCGCCGATGACGAGTTCCGCGTCGCACCGCTTGGCGAACCGGGGCAGCGGAACCATCGCCTCGCCAGACCACTGGTAGAGGATGGGGGCGTCAGGCATCGACGCGCTCCAGTTCGCTAATGTGCCAAGCCTCCAGAAGGCCGCCGCCAGCATCAATCGGCCAATCCACCGCGACGCTGGTGTTGTCGCCGCGGCGCCACACGGTTTCGACCACGCCGACGCGACCCGTGTAGAACTCGCGATCCTGCTTGTTCAGGATGGCGAGGACCGACGCGCGGACCTTCACCTTGTCGCCGGGCTTGATCTCAGCCATCGCTCGCCTCCACCGGCCAGTAGCCCACGCACGCCTTGTCCGCGCCCTTGCGGTCGAAGTTCGCCCACGTCTGCCGCTCGACCGCCTTCCGGCCGCTGGCCTCATGCCGCCAGCAATGGGAACGCGCTGGGCAGAAGTCGTCGAAGCACATGGCGAAGTCCGCGCTCATGCGTCCCTCCGTACCGTCTCGCCGTTGACCTTCCGCTTCCACGGAGACCGCTGCGGCTTCGGCCGTGCCCCGACGTGGCGGGCGCGCTGGCGGTCGGCCTTGGCGATGGCCGGCACATCCTGTCGCCCGGTTTTCACCGCGTGGCATGCGGTGCAGACCACCCGGCAGTTCTCCAGCGTCGGCTCCCCGCCAAGGGCATCCGGGGTGATGTGGTCGTAGGCGAACTTGCCGGGAAACAGCGGGGCCGTGCAGACCTCGCAATGCTTCCCGGCGCGCTCGAATGCCGCCACCTTCACGCGGGCGGGGAACTCGCGGCGCATCAGTCGGCCGCGTCCTGAAGTTCGGCGTGCGGCGGGGTTTCATCGGGTGCCTCGGCGTCGATGGCCGCACGCCACGCCTGCCACAGATTCCGCAGCAAGCGTTTCTCCATGTATCTCTGGGCCGCGTTGTGCGCCCGACCCGGCGTCCACTTCTCCGGGTTCAGTCGGTTGCCGACCTTCGCCGGCAGGTCAACCGTCGCCTCGACCCGCTCCGAATAGTCCGCCTTCTTCGCGTCGTAGACGATGCGGTACGGACCCGGCTGCTCGCCGCTCTGCGACCGCAGCAGCGACACGCCGATGTTCCACATGACCGAGCGGCGCTTCTTGTTGTAGCCGTGCGCGATCCAGTCCTCGGCCGATGCGTTGGCGCCGGGGTTGCCCTGGCGGTTGCCACCGACCAGCCCGACGCCCATGCGCTTCCACAGCTTGGCGGGGTTGCTGAACCGCCCGATGTCGCCGGCCTCGCCGACGATGACGCCCAGCGACACGTCGCCCAGCCCCCGGATGGCGGTCGCCCACTCGTAGACGGGAAGCCGCTTGACCAGCTTGGTCAGCGCCTTCTCCTGCGCCTTCTGGTAGTCCTCGAACGTCGCGACGGCGGCGGCGTTGGACACGGCCACGTCAACGAGCGCGGCGTCTCCGGTGCCGTCGAGCGCGGCCTTGTAGAGCGCCTGAGCCTCCTTCGCGAGCCGGGTGCGCTCGGCTTCGCTCATGTCGTTGTGGTAGCCGAGATAGGCGGTGCGGATCAGCGCGAGCGTTCGGTTCGTCATCGCCATGCGCTGGTCGATGGCCCAGCGGCGGCGGCGGACGGTGGCGACGATCTCGCCGATAATGGGTGCGACGGGGGGCGCGTCTCGTATGGGTGACGCGAGCAGCTTGGCCCCCTCGTCGCTGCCGGCACGCGCCACCTGGATGGCTGAGTACTTCTGGCCGGCATGTTCAGTCCCGGAAGGCGGGCAGGTTTTGGGTGCCTCTTCCGTCTTGGCCTTCCGGGCGCGACGGGGCTTGCCCGTCACGAGTTCAGCCGCAGGCGATAGCTCTTCGGGGAGCACATCTGGGATGGCCTGCGGCTCCCCGGCGCCCAGAAAATGGGTGTCTACTTCTTCATGGCCGGGGGAATGAGATGCGGAGAGGGCGCCTAACGGATGGGTGCCGCTGCCGATACGGCCGCTCTCCGCAGACGTGACGACACCATGTGGATGGGTGCCAACAGGGTGGTGGTCGTCACGCATTCTCGATCTCCTTCTGCCGCGCCCGCTCCATCGCGTCGATCACGCTGTCGTCGTCCAGGTGATCCCCGACGATGCCAGCGTCCGGTACGCGCGATGCCACGA
>Ga0208542_1000008_pt1 | contig 58367 bp, 73 predicted proteins | sample DEB08_DNA_3_FD_185495 | JGI IMG/M metagenome (GOLD analysis project Ga0208542, IMG submission 185495) | Aqueous microbial communities from the Delaware River and Bay under freshwater to marine salinity gradient to study organic matter... | ecosystem: Environmental > Aquatic > Marine > Coastal ... | reverse complement strand
TATCAAAGCCCAAGTCGCGAATACCGCGAAGGGCTAAGTTACGTACCATCGTATCCGAGACATTGTTGACGTAATCGTCGCTGTCAATGGAGAATACGAAGTCTGTTACAATCTGTTCTAATGATATGGTATCCTGAGCCATCTATTACGCTGTTTTTTCTTCGTTCACGCTATAGGCGTATACATCCTGATCGCGAAGGTTAACACCAATGAGTTTAGCAATCTCCACAACAAGCTCAGCAAAGTAATGCTCAGGCAGTTCAAAGTCTACGCTGTTGGCTGCGCTGTACACTTCCTTTCCAGCAACAACGGTGTATCCGAATTTAGGCTGAATAGCAACACGCGCTCCAGTAGTTACATTAAGTCCTTCTGGTTGCTTATAATAGCGCATCTTAACGCTTGCAATGCTTGTGGGGAACACCTGTACGTCTGAGCTAACTAAGGCGACAGGAAAGCTTGTAGATGGAGCAGACAATGTAGAGCGAAGGATGTAATCAATCTTCTCTTCGTCATAAACAATCTCTACGTTCTTTGCTGTTGCATCGGTAGTGATGATGGAAATAACACGTGCTAAGTCGCTTGGCTTGTCACCAACTCCTGTAGTGAGAGAAATGGTTGACAGCTTAGAGAAATAGGATAGGTCTTCGTTTGCTTGCTTTACACGAGACTTGTCGCGACCCGCGTCAGACTGTGCATTGCGGATGCGCTTATTCAACGCTGCATCGTCAAATAACTTGTTAAAGATATTCATCTGAGCAACGGAAGCAAAGCTGTTAAAAACAGCAGGAGTCACAAAGCCTCGCTGGTCCTTATTGACCAAATCTTTAAGTGCTGAATATACTCGGTTTACGCTTGCCATTGTAGCTAAAGTATTTACACAAAGATAGTAAATAGAAAGAGGCCGCTTTTGGGCGGCCTCTCTCACAACAACACACTATGAAAACCTCAGAACGAGGAAGTCAAACTTATAGCAAATATACGTTAGAGTTCTGCTTTTTCAAGCTCCTCGCGAATAGATTCTAAAGCTGTTGAACCCTTTTCCGTGAGGCAGAACTGCGTCATCACTTTAATGGTGTCCTGACCAACAGGCGTAGCAATGATCAATCGGTTACTGTCAAACCAGAACATACCATCTTCTTTGGCATTCAAAATCTGGAAGTCAACAGCTTTCTTGATGATAGCGCGTACTTGCACCTGAGGGTTGTCAAACATTTCAATGAAGCGCTTTGGGTTGCCCTTAGCCTCCATCAAAAGCTCACGCTTAAGTTCTGCGTTCTTTTGGTTTGTATCCATACCCATATAGATAGCAATAGGCATCAGTTCATCAATGCTCTTGTTACGTACCAAAGAGACAGCGTCGTGGAGCAAGAACTCATTGTCCAAATCAACTTCAGCCTTAGCTTCTGTATTTACTTCTTCAAACGTGCCACCGCCGTTAGCCTTGTTCATTGGATGAAGATCCAAGAAGTCTTGCAAGTTGGGTTGCTCTTCGGGTACTGCTAAGATTCCGTTTTCAAACAGAACGTGTGCGCGAATGGCGCTTGAGCTTTGCTCATCTGAAAATACAGAGGGTTCGTTTGGACAATAGCGGATTTGGCGATTCTTGCCAGTTAAGCGATCATAGATAACAGCATCGCTCTTAATGCGGAACAGAACTCCTGCTCCTTTGGGGATAGTGTAGACTTTGGTTTTGCGCTCTACAATCGCATCTGCTGTTGTGGCTGCAGTAGCCTTTGCTGGACGTGCCATAATTGAATAGAATTAAAACAGTAAAAAACAAGTTGGAGAGTAAGGAGGGGCCGAAGCCCCTCCCGTCTCCTAAGTGCCTAATTAGGCGGTCTTCAAGATAACGTGCTGGTTAGCAGCGCGAGTAACCAAGTTACACTCAGTGCGGTAGTTGAACTGCAAAGAGTCTTCGTTGGTGTTGGTCACGCCCAAGATAGAACCAGTCATCCAGTGCTCCATCTCACGAGAGTAGCCATTGGTTGCCTTGTAGTTCATTTCCAAAGCGGGAGCCTTCTCACCCGTGCGGGGATCAGCAACTTGAGTCAAAGGAATCATAACACCCTCGTACTTAGAACCAGCCAACAAAGTAGGCTCGTTAAGCAACTTCCAAGAGTGCTTGTGGAATCCGTAAGAACCACGCATAAATGAAGCGAAGCCCAAGTTAGCAGCCATTTCAGGGCTGTTGCTGAATGATCCGAACTGAGTCATAACACCAGCGGTCAAGGAAGAACCAACACCGTTAGCAATCATATCGTCAAAGTTCAAGTCTTGAGCACGGTTTACATAAACAGCGTACTCAGCAGCAGCACCTTGCTTGTCCAAAGCAACGATCAAGGCGTCCAAGTCAGTCAAAGAAGAGATACCGCCAGTGTTAACGATACCACGATCTTCAATAGCAGAGAAGTAACCCTCAGAACCATCGCCGTAAGCAGTGACTCCAGTGTTGGTGATTTGCTCACCCAACAGCATCATCATCTCACGCTTGTCTAAGAAACGCTGACGCGTATCATTCTCAGACTTAACGTACCAACGATAGTCGCCGTTACCCAAGTTGATCCAACCGATGTTGGTAGCTTGAGAACCAGTTACTTTGTAAACCTCCTTGATGATCATATAAGGATTGGTGCGCTTAACAACGTTGCTCTCCAAGTACCCAGAGTTTTGGTCAGTTCCTTGAGCGAACAAGTTACCAACGATAGGGAAGCTTGCAGAAGCGGCAGCTGCAGAAGCAGTCAAACCAGCAGAAGACAAAGAAACAACAGTAGCCGTAGCAGAAGCTGCGTAGGTAGTTTCAGCGCCACCAGCAACAGCAGTAACGATGAAGCGGTCTTGACCACCAACCAAGATTACGTCATTAACACGCAAAGGCTTCTGAGTGTTAACAGCCATATTCAAAGTCATAGTCGTAGCAGCAGCTGCAGCAGAAGCGGCAGGAGTAGCTACTTGAGCAGGGTGGAGACGAGTCTCTTCCCAGTATTGAACTTGGTCAGCAGTACCATTGCTCTTTACAGCTCCAGTGAGCTTCAAGAAACCAGTGATACCCTGATTGCCATAGGTTTTAACGAGCGCGTCGCGGTTGTCGGGAGCGTTGATCTCGTCAATGAAATCACCCAAAGAGACATATTTCGTGGGGTCTAACCGACGAAATGCTGCGGGTGAAAAATCGGTAGGTTGCGTAAGTGCCATTTTTTCTTAGCAGATTTAGATTTTAAACTTTAGAGTTGTGTCGTTCCCAAGTGCATTCATCACTTGTTCGTAGACACTGTTTGTGTTTTGCTGATTAGCTGGTGCAGGACCAGAGACATCAACGTTAGCTGTCTTCTCCACTAACTTGCGCTGACCATCACTCAATCCTTGATTGTAGATAGCCTTAGCGATTTCGTCAATGTTGTCAAGAACAGCACGGTGAGCGTTGAGCATCTCAAAGTTCCAACTGCCATCATTATCAACGTATTGGTCAAAAAACTCGTCCAGCCGCTCATTCTTTTGTTTGAGCTGATTGCGATATTCTGGCTTAATGCCGAAGTTGAATTCAGTATCGCCCAATTCAAAGGTCAGTGCCTCCAGAGCGTCTACCTCGTCAGACATCGTCTTAATCCATTCCTTCGTAATCGGACTCTGAACTTCTTGCTGTTGAGTTTCTTGTTGTGCCTTCACAGGAGCTTTGTACGAATCTCGGATTCGGTCAATTTCTGTTCGGGACTTTTGTGCGTCAATCTTGAGCTGGAGTTTAGAGAGCTTGATTTCATCGTCTGAATACAAGTCCTCATCAATCTTATACTTTGATCCAATCAACATATCAATCTCCTCAGAGGCAAGGTTCGGATACTCTACTGCCATTTGCAATTTGACAGCTGCTAAATCGTCCATTTCGGATGGATTCAGCGATTGGTAGGTAAACCAGTCCTGCGGATCACGACCTGTCTCAGCAACAAAGTCTGCGATTGCTTTCACTCGCTCATCAATATCAGCGGTTTGCTTCGGAGCATTTAAAATCTCAGAGAGCTGTTCCAAGCTGTCCAATTCAAGTCCAAGCCTTTCGCTAATGAACTGGGCAACACCTGCTTCAAACTCTTCCTGAGACATCTCAGGCTCTTCAGCGGATTCCAAAGAACTTTGAGGTACGTCTACCTCAGGGCTTTGTGTAGCAGCATCAGAAACCGTCGTCTCATCAGCTGTTTGTTGTGGCTCTGCCGTAGCAGGCTCTGGTGTCTGTTCAACAGTCTCATTTGAGACCACTTGATTAAGAGACGTGGCGTCAATTACTTCAGGTTCTGGCTGCGTTACTGCAGGCTCATTTTCCTCTAAAGAATAGCCGCTCGCCTTTAGCGCTTGCTCTAATGGATTGTCCATACGAAATTAAATTTGATTATACAAGGCAAAATTACAGAATATCACCTTGCACAATTGGACCGTTTCCTGTATGGGCTACTTGCGGTATTTAGCTACCTTTTTTGCGATTGATTTTGGTTGAGCAACGAACTGCTTTCCTTCTTTAGTGCCTTCACGCTTGGCGCGAGTCGTTGCTGCGTACTCTGAAGAACTCAGAGATTTGATTGCTTTTTCTGGGAGATAACGCTCCCCAGTTTCACTTGATGGTTTGCCAGATTTAGTGCGCCAATTTTGCTTGGTCCACTTAGATAGATCTGTTTGCTTTTTGCTGCCTGCGTAGGATCCTCCCGCTTTCTTGTAAGCAGATACAGCGAGTTGTGCTTTTCTTGCGCTCCATTGACCAGCACGGCCACCCTTCGCTCCAGCCTTGATGCGTGCAACTACTTGCTTCCACAGCTTTGGATTCTTTTTCGTTGCTGTTGCCATTTACCATTTTACTTTGTCAGCCCAGTATGCTGCGCTCATTTTACCTTTAGCGATATTGCGGGCGTGACGTGCTTTAAATGATGCACGCTTCTTCTTCATACGATCAGACTCACCTGCTTTTGGCGCTCCCGCTGTAGATGCTCCCTGCTCTCCAAAGCGAATAAGTTTTACCTTGTCTCCAACCTTAGCGAGTACCATATGAGACTTCTTAGGATGAGACGGCGTGCTCTTTGGTTTGTTTACACCAGAGAGGTTGTAACGCTTGAGCATATTTTTAATTCTGTTGTCCATCACATATAAGATATAAATTCAAAGAATGCCTTTACAAGACCATTGATTAACCTCTTCATCAGTATCTGGCTAATACTTCGTTGATCTCCGTAAAGTGCACGTGAAGCTTCATATCAATGCCTGCTTCCCAGCGATAACGCTCTTGACCATCATTAAAATAGATGATGGTAGGCAAGGATTTAATCTTATACTTTTCGCGTAGTGCAGGCTTTGATTCAATATCAATGCGATATAGCTTGGCGCCTGATATGCGGCCTAAATCTCTGTAGCCGTTGTCTTTGTTGAATCCCGCATTAAACTCTATTACGCTCTTTCCTTCTGGTTGCTTGTGTGAAACAACAAACGGAACAATCAAAAATAAAGAAACGAGTAACGATTTCATCTGATTTCGTATAAACGAGATTCTATCTTGTCAAGTTGGGTCTTGATGTCCTCAATATTCTTGGCGTTATTCATAATCGTTTCACGCACCAAGTTATCCTTGAGTTCAAACTCTACACGAGATACAGCGGGTTCTGGAAGTTTTTTGGCCAATTCAATCTCTGCATTGAGATTGTAGTATCCACCAACAGCAATAGATAGTCCAACTCCTAAGGCAATCAAGGTTTTAACGCTAACTCCCAACAGGGTGTCTTCGCCTACCTCTGTGAACTTACCATCGCCCTCGTACTTTTTCATTTCTTCGCGAATTTTTCAAGTCCTGCAATGCCGAAACTTCCAAGTGTAACGAATACGAAGCTGTTGTAGATAAACTCATTAACGAGCAAATCTTTACCCATCCAGCCAGTTACAACATCAGCAATCATTACAATTACCATTACCGCAAAGGACATAAATCCAATGATGGTTTTCTCGTTGTACTCGTTGCTGTCTTTGAAGATATCAGCAAATGCCATAAACTTGTTCTTTATAGTTTTTAAAAACATTGCGGATAAAATAAAATGAGTTCTATTGCTACAAAGATAAAAACAAAAAAGACCCCTTGTGGGGCCTCTTCTGCTTGTCAAATAAAGGGATGTAGCTTATTCAACAACCTCAGCGTCAGGTGATTCAGCTGGTTCAAATTCTCCTTTGTCAAGGTGCAGGGTTCCGTCTCCGTACTGCTCAAGCAACGATTTACGAACAGCAGCCATCTTAGCCTCTGCTTCGTTGTAAGCGCCAAGCAGTTCCTGCTCGCGGTTTTTCATTAGTGCGATAGCACCAATCTCAAGTTGTATGGTTTTCATCTGCTCCTGAAGGGAACGGATGTTGTCAATAGTTTCTTGCTCTACTTTGGCCATAGTAAATTATTTTTAATTCTTAGCAAATATACGACAATTACGGAACGTCTGTGCTTTGCGTTGCTCCGAAGTTGTTTAGATCAAGAGAAGCTAAGTATTCTTCACCCAAGTTTCCAGCGTTCTCAAAGTTGTAATGATATAAACTTGTTGAGATGGAAGACAAAGAGGCGTAGTCTGTTGGGAGTCCTCCGTTGTAAATGTCAAAGGCGTTAGTTAATGTCAAAGCTGTTTGGTAATACCAAGTCATATCATCCATCAAGTAGTTGCCATCAAACACATTAAGTATAACATCAATTCCAGCGTTGACGTATAGGATTGAAGTTGTTGTTGCAATATTGCCAGATAGTGTAGCTGTTGAGGTGGTAGATGTAAGCGTCAGTTGTGAACCATTCCAATATACTTGGCTACGAGCGCTTTGAGATAAACCACCATTGTATACAACTACAATATGCGCCCAATCAGCACCAGCTTCCCAGTTCTTTGTTGATCCACTTCCTGTTATGCCAGTTATTGAACTATTGGCTGTGCTATTTAAAGAGTATTCATAAATAACATCTCCGCCAAATTCATCTTCAACATACAAAATCAAATTGTTCTCTGGAGTTGTATTCTCGTGAAGGAATTGGATGGCTATTCTCGGAGACGTTGTTGCGGCATCCCCAACTGTCAAAAATGGTTCTGATGTACGCGCAGACGTTGATCCCCACTTTGGCTTCAACCAAAAAGAAAAAGAGAAGTCATCCGATTGAGCTATGTCAAATCCAATAGGAGCAGAAGACTCCATATAATCTGTTAAATACGAAGTATACGAAGAAGACCTTGTGCTATAGTTACAAGGTGCATTGTGGTCATAGCCATACCACTCACTTACCGTTGCTGGATTACCGCTGCTTGGACGAGGGAAGCCACACGTATTGATAGGAGAATAGTCACCATTCTCTGCCTTGTCTATCTGAATCAAAGACGTTGACGTTCTGCCAAGCTCTGTATTTATCTCTGAGAATTTAAGGACGCCAGTTAAAGGAAGTGTCATTTGAGATACTTGTTTAGCTGTTCTTTCAATTCATCAATCTGTTGTTGCTGCTCTTTCATTGCTTCAATAAGCAAGCCAACCATATTCTGATAGGAGACAGAATACATTCCATCCTCATCTTGGTGCACTACTTCTGGAGCGTGCGGGAGAACCTCTTGTGCAATAACTCCCATAAAGCGCTTATCAGATTCAAGTCCTATACGCTTATAGGTTACACCACGCATAGAGCGTACTTTCTCCAATGCTCCAGAGATGGTAATCACGTCTTCCTTTACTCGTGCGTCTGAGTAAGCGGCAATATCGTAATCAGCATAGATAGATACATTAGATACTTGCGTCTTTACGTGCAAAGGATAGGACGCCGATGTTCCGCCAATAACTACTCTGTTGTTTGCAGAATCTACAACGAGCGTAGATGTGTCTACCGTTAGTCCTCCAATGGTAATAGAATTGGTAGTTATAGCGCCTCTATTTGTTACCGTGTCAAGAGTCTCAAGCGCAAAGAGCGCATCTACTTCTGTTTCAGTGTAGTATCTGTCATCAAGGTCTATAGAGCTGTATCCAAGAACGTGACCAAATGAATCAACAGCAATGTTCTGAAGAACAACGCCATCTGAATTATCAGAAGAGGTAGAAGCAGCTGCGGAGGACAAAGTGCCCAATGCAACAGCAACATCGCCAACAGCTTCAAACGTTCCACCATCAGCTTCCACTCTGTCTTTAAAGTCTTGAGCAGCGGTAAAGTCAGCTCCTGAAGCTGTCCCGTGAGTGATGGTTAGTGTATCTGTTGATGCGTCCGTAGTTATCTCTATACGATCTCCTTGAGCTACAGTAAGTGTATCGTCAGCAGTATCTGCAACAACATCTGATTGTCCGCTTACAGAAATGGTTTTAAACGCAAGAGAAGCCTTTCCATTAAAGGTATTCCAATCAGTAGACGACAAATAGCCGTCTGAAGCTGCACCTGATTGATTGATTGTAACTGTTCCACTTGTGTTTACTAATGGCGTAGTAAACGTAAGTGCATCTTGTTTACCATTAAACGTGCTCCAGTCAGCAGAACTTAAATAGCCGCTTGTTGAAGCGCTTGCTTGTGATACCGCTATACTTGTCCCACTACCTATAACAGCATTTGCGCCACCTGTAATAGTGAGAATACTTGATGTGGCTTCTGTTAAATCGCCAAACGTAAGCGCGTCTTGCTTACCATCAAATGTATTCCAATCTGTAGAGGACAAATAGCCATCAGTACTGGTTCCTGACTGCGTTATAGAAATTGTTCCACTACTTGTTATTGGGCCGCCAGACAGGGGAGCAGAAGTATCAACACTTGTAACCGTACCGCCAGATGATGGCGAAGAGTTATCTATGGTAAAACTTGGATATGTTCCGCTAACAGTTATACCAGTACCTCCAGTCAGCACAACTGTTTGGTCTGGGGCTGAGTTTGTTACAGTAATGCTTCCGCTTGATGTAATAGGCGAACCAGTAACGCTTATTCCAGTACCAGCCGTGATTCCAACACTCGTAACCGTTCCATCGTATTGATCGTTTGATGTTATGGTAAAAGATGGATATGCGCCAGTTATTGAAGTTGTTCCAGCGCCAGTAAGCGTAACTGTTTGATCAGGAGCGCTGTTTGTAATCGTGAAACTTGGATATGTTCCAGATGTTGTTATTCCTGTACCTGCTGTAATGACAACTGTCTGGTCGGGAGCAGTATTGGTTACTGTTATGCTTCCACTTGATGTGATTGGACCTCCACTAACGCTAATGCCTGTGCCTGCCGTTAAATCAACGCTTGTTACCGTACCGCCCGATCCAGTTGCAGATATTGTTATGGTATCAGTTGTAGCATCCGTAGCAATAGTAACTCCTGACCCAGCTGCAAATGTTAATGTATCTGTTGCTGAATCTGCTACGATGTCTGTTTGTGTTGATACCGCAATAGTAGTGAATGAATTGTCCGCTTTACCGTTAAACGTACTCCAATCAGCAGATGAAAGATAACCGCTTACACTTGCTGAAGATTGAGTCACCTCAATGCTCGTTCCAGCGCCTATTACAGCCCCTGTTCCATTACTAATTGTTAAAACGGAAGATGTTGCTTCTGTTAAATCACCTTTCGTTAACGCAGGTTCTTTATCATTAAAAGTATTCCAGTCCGTTGAAGACAAGTATCCACTTGTGCTTGCATCAGCTTGCGATACAGCGATGGTAGTTCCGCTACCAATAACAGCTCCCGTACCTCCGCCAATAGTAAGGATGCTTGAGGTCAACTCCGTTAAGTCTCCCTTTGTTAAGGCAGGCTCTTTATCGTTAAAAGTATTCCAATCAGTAGACGACAAATAACCATCCGTAGAGGACCCAGACTGCGTAATGCTGATAGTCCCTGAAGTGGTAATCGTACCGCCTTGAATAGGCGCGGATGTCGCAATGGATGTTACCGTTCCTCCAGCATCAGGAGAGTCAATAGTAATGGTATCATTTGTAGCATTGGTAGTAATGGTAATATTGCTTCCAGCTACAAAGGTGAGCGTATCATTGTATGCATCAGCGACCACATCATCCTGACCACTAACAGCAATAGTCTTAAAGATGCCAATAGCTTCGTTCTCCCAAGCGCCTGAGGTGCTGTTGTATACCAAGAAGTCCTTATCAGCAACGCTTGTTAGCTCTACATCATTAGCTTCTCCAATAGTCGTTCCTGCCGTAATACGAACAGCTAATGTTCCATTGTTTTTCTTGTCAACGGTAAATGCGATAGGAAGCTTTAAGTCTGGAGCAGTAGGTTCCGTTTCTGTAAGCTGTCCTGCATTTGAAGGATCACAATACAAAACAGTTCCAGCCGCTGTGTATCCAGAGGTGTTAATGCCGCGAATCTTTCCTTGAGAAATGACAAAGCCGTCTCCTCCGTTTTCAATCTCCTCAATGGTAATGCCCAATAGATATTTTGAAGAAACGCTTCCATCGGCCACCATAGGCTCTACGGTAATGCGTGAGGATGCGCCCAGCGCACCAGAGGCCCGTACAGCTCTTCCTTTTGGTATAGGAGCGCCTGATTGGTTCTTGACGTACCAAAGTACATCTTGACCCAAGATAAGCGACACAGTGCCATCTAAGCCAAGTTCTACTGTTTCTCTATCTGGATTCCAAGAAAATTTACCAGCAATAGCTCCATCAGAATAGGATGTATCCAACTGGAAGTAGTCTGCATATACTCCTCCATTTACATCTAATTTATGTGCGGGAGATGTATTGCCTATTCCTACATATGTTCCATCATCATATAGCTGAGATATGGTGATTGATTTTTCTCCATCAAACTTTGATAAGTAATTAACAGACCCAGAGCCAGATATATCTCCGCCACCTGTTGATCCAGAAATATTTAAGTCACCACGAATCTTTGCAAGCAGCGTAAAATACGTAATAGTTTTATTAGCTTTAGTGTCTGGATTATAAACACTAAACTGATCGCTTGGCGCGATACGATAATCTACTTGTACTGCCATTCCACAAAGATACAAAACCAAGAAAGGGCGGCATTGGCCACCCTATCTTTGGTTTAATCAATAAATATTACTCAACAGGAGGTGCTGGTGGTTGGCAATAGGCCGCCGATGGGTTCGCCGCACAATAGTCCTTTGCGTATTGCTCGGCCCATCCCGCGAAGATGTGAACGCCACAAGGTTCGGGCCATACAACATACGATGCGAATGATGTGGTGGCGGGTTGGTCAGTCCATAGGATGTCAACGGCATACTTTGGTGACTCCACCTCACAAACGGGGTTGCCTTCGGCATCCGTTCCCCATTGTGTGCAAAGGTGGCCTAACTCTACCACCGCGATAACTTTGGAGGCATCCCAAGAGATGTTGCCCTCTGCATCGGTGGTTTCAATCTTGGACTTTGCCGTTGCCCATTGGCTGGGCGTGAATTCGTATTTTCTAAAGGTTGCCATCTTAAAGGGTGGTCAATTCTGCCAGTTGGGCGTTGGTTAAACGGGTTTTGAAAACGAGGGCTTGATTTACGTTTTTGTTTACAAGCTCTACTGCTGAAGTTATTGCCTCTTTACCACTTAATAAAAGCGCAGACATTGATGGAATTGTTGTGCTACTTGTATTGTTGACCTTTTGCACTCCGTTCACATAAATGGTTAGTAGGTCATCTTGATAGGCCATTGCCACTTTATATTTTCCAGCCGTAGGGAATACATTCGTTACCGTTGCATCTAATTGGTTCACGCCACCGCTTGTCATATAGTAACGTAATCCAGTTCCGCTTTCAATGCCGAAGAAAGTCCAGTTATTGTAAGTATTATCGGATAGAATAAAACGGGTGTCTTCGCTTATGTTTGTAATACTATGCTCAAACTCCGCAAATAAAGTCCCCTCCGTCTGCCCAATTAAAGATGAAATGCCCGTTTTGTACGCAGCATCGGCCACACGGGTCACCGCAGTTATTGTGGGGATGTACGAGGAGGCGTAGGAACCCGCTTCAACTTGTTTTCCCCATAGGAATACTCCGCTTGTGCCGTTGCCCGTGTAACTGGTGTTTGTACCACTATCAATTAAACGTATTTGGACGTTTGAGGTTGTGCTATTGTCTTTCGTAGGAAAAATAATGCAGCGATACCAGCCGTTGCCGTAGTTTTCAATTTTACCAGTTCCGTCAATTACAACTCCGTTTTCAATATCAAAGTTTGAATATCCGCCCCCCGCTTGATTATTATCAAATATATTGATTCGTGTACGACCCGCTGCCTTCGCAAAAACGCTAACTGAGTAAACGCTTGAATCTACCGAGCCTCCTAAAGCACCACCCATTGCAGTTATGTGAACTCCCGTGCTTGTGTCTTCTACAAGTTTGTCAGCGTTAACATATCCATCGGGTGAAGTTGTGTTATTAAGTACAATTGTTGTACCAGTTCCTGCGCCAAAGGTTTCGCTATTTAAATTTACGTTCGTCCGTTGTGGCTCAAGGAGCAATGAAGGACAAGAAGCCCCCCCCGAATAGTCAAGGCGAGGCAATCCACTCACGGGGCCGACGCTTACCGCTGAAGATGTGGTCGCGATGTAGTCGGTTGCTATGTCTCCCGTTTCAAGTTGAAGTCCCCAAGCGTAAATACCGCTACCCGTTGTTCCAGCGTAAGAGATATTTCCCGCTGGTGATTGTGAGAAAAATACGGAACCACCTCCAGCAGTAAATGCAAACGAGCAGCGATACCATCCGTTACCTACTGACTCAATAGAGCCAACGCCTCCCGATTGGCTCACTTTAACGCCCGTATCAAGATTAAAAACCGCACCATTTATTCCAAAAGCGTGAAGCGTTACAAAGTTGTATTCCCCCTTTTTAAAATATCCGCTTGAAGTATAAATAGTACCCGAAGATGCTGGAGGTTGATAAGTGTACCTTGCCGCAGTTGTTGTATCACTATCGGCCATTTTATCGGCAGTAGTTGTTCCGTCTGGTGCTACTATTGCATTTGCGGTTATTGTGGTTACGGCCTTTGTCCAAGCGGCATTATCCAATTGCTCCGAGTAGGTAAACAAGTTAGTCCGCACCTTCTCCACCAAACCCGAACTATTGACACGGGTCGCGTTAGTGGCTCGGCTGAATGTCAAATCCGCAGAACCATCTATTGGTTTTGCGCAATATACTTTTTGGTCTTTATAACCAGAAGGTATTAAAACTAAGGATGCATCAGTGTAGAATGACATAACTCCAAATATAATTTTTACTATTAGAATAAACCCCTTTGCAGGCACGTGCCAAAGAGCTTCGGTCAACGCCAATATGATTGGCAGCTGATTTAACGCTTTCAAATTCACGAATGAACTCATTATTCATCGTGTATTGATAAACCTTCTTAAATCGCTTATATCTATTTTTAACGGAAGACTCAACAGCCTTAGACAAATCTATTCTTCCATTATCATAAGCGTGCTTTATGTTTTCTTGATGTGTACACCACTCAAGATTCTCAACAGCATTATTTTTAGGATTGCAGTCTTTATGATTTACAACCTTTTTATTTTCATTGTTTTCAATGAACGCTAAAGCCACTAAACGATGAGCCTTTTTCATATATCGCTTACCATCTTTCTTTAAATAATAAACAACATAAGGTTCAACGCGAAGTCCCTTTTCTGGAGTAAGTTCCTTTCCTTTTTTGAATCTTGTGTATTCGGTTCCAGAACTGCGCTTTAGTTCTTCAATGCGATCCAAAGAGCGAACCTTACCAATAGAACTAATTTGATACATTCCCTCAAAACCTTTTATATCTTTCCAAGTTTCCATTATACGTTTATTGAGAAGAAAGATTTATTAAAGCAAGATTCGGCTTCAACAGTTGCGCCATCCGCAATCCATCGCGGAAAGATTGTTTCAGTGTAATCATAGGTATTACGAACACCAAGATAAAACAAAGCCTTTATAAAACAATTTTGAGCCTCAACGATTCCACCGTCAGCAATTACGCGATTGTAGTAATCATCAAACAGCAACGCTGCGCCAGAGCGTGAAAACTTAGACGCTGGTTGTTGAATGCTTAATGATAATCCTAAACTGAGCATTAGGCAATGTATGCGATCACCGTGCCAGCAGATACGCTGACAGCGCTGAACAATCCATATACTACAGTGCCTGCAAGAAGAGATTCAGCAGATAGGCTGTCACCTGCTTCAGAGGTAGTGGTAACAACAGCATCGTTAACAACCACAATAGCGCGGTAGTACTCGTCTGCTACAGGAGTGAAGCCTGATGTGATTTTACGAAAACCCTTCTGACCAAGTGCTTGCAGTTGGTAGTTAGCGGGGTTGCTTACGTTTGAGTAGCTCATTTGTCAAAGGTTAAAGGTTCAAGGTGCAATGCTACGCACCACAAAAGTACTTATTTATTTAATATGATATCCACGATGTCCGTCTGTTCCTCCAGCTCAGGACGGTCTCCCTTGCGTTGGCTGATAAGCTTGGACTGCTGGACGGCTTGCTTTACTACGCGCTCGTCCTTGCGGTCCTCCTTCGTCTTCTCAAGCTGTTGCTTTACACCAGACTCAATCTGCTGTTCGGCAACGCCATAGCGTCCCTTAAGGTCTTCAAGTTGCATCTTAAGCTGATACTCCAGCTGCATAAGCTGAGCCTTCGCTTGTGATTCTAACTGAATTTTCTGGGCCTCCAGCTGCGCCTTCATCTGCTCTTCCTGCATCTTACCCTGTGAAGAGGCTTGTGCTACCTGAGCGTTCATCTGAGCTTGTGCTTGAGAGTTGGCCTGTGCCTGCTCTTGCTGCTGCTTAATGCGCTTCTTGCGGCGGACCACCAACAGCCTTTCTGCTTGGTCAATGTCACGCAACTGGCGGATAGCAATAGCGTCCTCCAAGTCAATCTCCTTCTGAGCCAGAGACACCTGAATGTTCTGCTCCAAGTAGGCGCGGTCTACATCGTTCATATCGCTGATGACCCTCACCCCGAAGTTGTACATCGGAAGCTTAGAGAAAGAACTCAGTACGCTCATATTCTCCTTGCCAATGGCATTCTCATACGCTTGGTACAAGATGCTCTTAGGTGGAATAATCTGAAGACACTTAATGATGTCCTCACAGATTCTACGATAAAGAACTTGAGAAGCGTTGGTGATGTCGTACAAGGCGTTGTTGCCAGCAGCCAATTGCTGTTGACGCACACCAACCAACTGATCTCCTTTAGGAGAAGAGCCGTCCATTACCTCGTTGATTCCCGTAGCATCACGGATCATACGCAGGTAGTGGTTATACAAAGCAATCAGCTCATTGATGTTTCGGATAGTGTTATCCAAAGGACGTACTGGAGGATTCTGGAATCCACCTTCTGGGTTCTTACTGCGGTAGTAGAAGACACCCGTCTGTTCGTAAATGTCCTGAATATCAAGCGGTTGCAACTCTCCTCCCCGACCGAGCTGTACATTCTCAAGGCCCTCAATGTCAACAAGGAGTCCGTCAGGCTTCGCTTTGGCAATTGCTTGCTGAATCTTTAAGTGCGATAGTTGAAGCTGGTCAGCAAATCCAATGACTCCCGATACAATGGATTTCGGTATCATCCGACGGATATTTGTTGCAACTGCGCTATAGCTCATCCGTGTACGGCTAAGGTCGTGTACGTTTTTAGGTACATTCTTCTTGAGGCCGTAGTTGTAGATATAGTCTGTTCCAACGATAAAGCATCCACCATAAAGCGTAGCATTCTGCATATATACAGCCTCACGGTCGTATACGCTATTGGTAGGTGCATTGTACTTAGTTCCTTTGTAGTAGAAACCAATGTTTCCGAAGGCGCTCTGCTTCTTTTCAAAGATGACATTGTCTACGCTTACAAATTCAAAGTCCATCACTTGGATGGTATACTCGTCATATCCGTAGTTGTAGCGCTCAAGGTTGGCGTCATAACGCGATGTTCCAAAACGGTCTGGATTATTACCAAAGCGGTTCATCACCGTGCGTGCCATATTCTGGTACTGCTCTTCAGTAAACTGATCTCCAGCAATACGCTTTAGTTCAGAGATAGACATACGCTGGATATGCCCAGCATAGACGATGTCGGAGAAATTGGGATCATCAGTATAGCTATGTATGAAGAATGCAGGGTCAACGTATTTAGTGACAATTCCATAGTTCGGGTCATTCTCTCGTTTGACAACAGCCATACCGATTGTTACCAAGTCCTCTACATTACGGCGATAAATACGCTCATCAAAGTCGTTCCAAGAAAGAGTGAGATTAGTAGCTATCTGTGAAGCAATTTCAGCAGATGTCTTTACATTGGACTCAAGGAAAATCTCTGCTTCTTCAGTGGTTTCTGGGAGGCTGTCTACGTCAACGTCAATGTTTAGACCTAACTTTTTAGCTTCTTCATATTGAGGTTTGTTTTCAATTGCAAACTTTAAACGAGCCTTTTGTTCGTCTTTTTCTGTTCTTGAAAGAGGGTCAATGGCTTCTACATTCGGATACATCCGAGTGGACAAAGTTTTGTTTACTACAATCTTTACAAACTTTGGGACAATAGGAACAGGAGTCCAATCCAGAGACAATAAAGAACCGTCACCGTTGTTAGGGTCCAGCGATGTGAGAATCTGCTTATAGATTGAAGTGTCTTGCGTACCGTTTGCATAATCACGTGAAATTTCAAATTCCCGCCAGCGTTTCGCATACAGGGAGCCGTCAATATCCACACCTCCCCATTGGGAGTAGATAGCCTTAGCATATTGCAGTCCATATTGCTTGTTAAGCTTCTTTGACTGCTCTGCTAATGGATCTGGGAAAATAGACTCGTAATTTGATGATTTTCCAGTATAGTCCATTTAGTAAATACTTTATGGACAAAGATACAAACTACAATCAGCGGCTTATGGGGCGTACCTTCCTGAAAAACACCTTGCTATCAAAGTCGCTTTTAGGTTTTTGTTTTACTTGTTTTTGTGCCGCCAACAAAGCTAATCCACTGGAGATAGACAAGTCAAACTTGGTACGGTCATCTATCTTAAAGTTGATCCAATCTTCAAGGGTTCTGTTGAAGTACATCTTCCCAAATTCACCTGTATTGTTATTGATGCCTACGTGGTCGTGGATGTATGCTTCAATGGCTTGGGCGTGTGCTTGGATGATATCTTGAGAGTTTGACGGTATACCTTTTGTCTTTACTTTGACGTGGGTAGTCCCAGCGCCTAAGTGTTCGGGGCGGTCCATCAGGTATCCATCGTAATTCCTTGATTCAAAGTATCTTGCGATTCCGTACTTGTTGTTCTCTATCAAGATTGGGTAGCCGTAAAAGACAGCAGCCATCAGCACATCCTCGTAGAATATCTTAGCCAGTGGTGGGCGCGATGCATACTCCGCTACAAACATATTGGAGGGATGCTCCATATTAAACTTGTTGAAGATATGACAGGCGCCCTTAGATGAACGGTAGTCTACAGTAGTATCAATATCATAAGAGTCAACGCCACCGCATCCATAAACAGCATTAGGAGCAACACGTTTACCGTAGTCGTCTTTTCTTTTATTTCGCATATCAGCTGGAGGTAGCCACGCAACACGCCAGCGTCCGTTGGGGTCTGGTTTAAACAGTACCTCCGTATCCTGTTCTCCATTACGCCAAACAAAGTTCCCAATAACAACAGGATTTGGATACAGATCATCGTTATACTGAACCTGCTCGTATATCTTTTGAATATTGAAGAGACTGCTTTTTGTAGAATCTCTAAATGCTTCGTCCTCCGTAAAAGGGAACTGACGAATGATTTCATTAAGCTCATAGCTATTGTGTTGCTGTCCCTTGCGTTCGTTCTTTAAGAAGGTCTTGGCTCCTATATCAGTAAATGTGCCATCTTCAGTTAGAACAGGCTTCTCAGGGTCGTCAACAATGGGATTACCATATTGGTCAAAGAATCCTTCCAGCGCTTCGTAGGCTGGAATAAAGATAGAATATAGTCCGCTCTTAGTACGACCATTCTCGTTGCGGTCCAGCGGGTTTGAATCATAGTACAGATCGCGGTATTCACGCCCTCCTTTGTCCAGTGGATTGACGGTAGAGCCAACAAGCGCCTTTCCAATAATACGTCGTCCTACAAGCAGACAGGTTCGGTGGATACGCCATACCTCGCGTATATCGTGTCCCTTCTCAAACTTGCCCGCCTCATCCAAAAACAAAACGTGGGTCTTGGAGCCGTCATAAGCGTTAGAGACGGTGTTCTTCCAGTTGATGACGGTATCCAGTGCTTCGCCCTTTTGGACGCTCTTATTCTTCTTTGTAATGCGCTTGGACGGCTCGCGGAAGGCAAGCTCCTGACGGGGGTTGGTAGTACCATCTAAGATGGGCTGAAAGAAGAAGGGATAGGACTTAAAGATTGGAATCACCTTGCTGGAGAATACGGCAGCTTGGGCGTCTGTACCCGTCTTACTCATAATGCCCAACAGCTTATCCTTTACCTGTGTGGCTTCGTTTACCAGCACCGCGCTGCTCATATTGGTATAACCAGAACGACGACACTTGGTATAAATCTGTCCCATACAGCGAGGATCTGTTTCACAGGCAGATAGATGCAAGAACAGCCTACGTTGAAACTCCAAGTAGCTTGGATATCCAATATCAATCTTGCTCCATTGCAAGAACATATACTGGTGGCCTGTAATGTAGGTAGCTTCTCCGTTGTTATAGAACCACACCCCATTACGGCGGCGTGTAAATTCCTGCTCAATATATGGGCTGTACTTCTGCTGGAACTCTTTGGGTGCAGAGTACCAATCATCCATTGTCTTTATCTGAGATAGATCACGTGGTAGTTCTGAGCGTTCCCAGCGTTGGTCTTTCTTTGGTCTATCGTGAAAGAGAATATCTTTCTTAGTTGGCTTCTTTGGTAGCTGTATCTTAAGATTAGCAATCTCAATGACCTCTCCTTCCGTATCGTCTGGACAGATATTGATAATTGTTTCGTCTTCTATAAGCTTTAAGCCAGCCATTTCTTTACAGATGTATAATTTGTTTTAATTTACTCTCGTTTGTGAATCAAGGGTAATCGCTACTCTTGACTTCTGATGTTGGCGTTTAATAATGTGCCATAAGTTGCACTATTGGTATAAATTCTTGCGTAATTCTGAACTTTTCCGTGTTAAGGTGCATTATTTTACACTTTGTGGCTCATTTACTTTACAGTTTGAGCTTTATTTCTTTACGAACTTTTCAGCAAAGCCTCCGCGATAGTCTGCCTCATCTGAGATGCCTCCATTGTCATTTAAAGACTCTACAAGTTCGGACAGTTTCTGTCGTTCAATGATAAGGTCCTTGCAGGCAAGAGCTGTTTCTTTTAATGCGGCAAGCTCAGCCTTACGTCCAGATCCTGTAAGCTCTGGATCAACGGGCTTCTTTATTTCTTCCGTCATATTGCGGATAGCCTGCTCCATTGCCTCAATGAGGTTCTGGGCAGCCGTAGCTGTTGAATAGGCTACTTTTCCGCTACCATTAGATGTTGAACGAGCATTCGCCATAGAGTTTGATTGTCAATTAACATTTCATAGTCGGCATCTTTCTGGAAGTATACCGTATCGCCTATTTCAAGACCTTCTTCTTTAATCTTGTCGCTGGCGTATTTAATTTTCCCTTTCTCGTTTCTTGGAGTCTCAAATGAGACAATCTCAAGAAGCCCGCTTTTAAGCTTTTCTTCTGGGCGGATAGGCTCAAGGAAAACCCAGTCTCCCAAAGCGAGCACCTCTCCCGTATCTTTCTTCTTGACAGCATATGCCTGAGAGGAGAATCCTCCGTTAGGACTATATTGAACCTGATATAAATCGTGGTCCTTGTCTACAAGTTGTGGGGTGATCACAACGTGGTGGTGAAAGAAAAGCGTATCGCCCTCTTCTACTCCCGTGTTGTATTTATATGGTGCGCCTACAACAACACCCTGCATCACGCGGTGCTCAAACTCATTGAACTTGGTATCGATATAGATTTCAATATCGCCAATCTTCTTTGTCTCGTTGACACGCTGGGGTACCTGTACAATAAAATGGTATAATGGTTTCATCAGAAGTTGCAATCAAATTCAAGTAATACGGGTGAACTCTCTACAGCTTTCCATAGCATAATGCCGTCATCTCCTTTGATGTAGATAAGGTATCGGCGCTCTTTGTATCGGTGTAGGTGTTCAGCGTCTAAGACAATACAGTCTACTTCTGCTTCTCCTGCTTTCTGGCCCACATAGTAAGCCATAGCTTTTAGTGGGTCATTGCCCACAATAATCTTACGTATGATATTCATTTCAATTCAAATTAAGCGTCACCGCCCTGACCCATCCAGAAGTCTATGCTTCCAGTGTCTGGCGCACCACCATCATAGTTGGCTGCCAGATGGGTTAGGAGTGACCCCATTTCTTGTTCGCTATCTACAAAGATACTTGAAATTGCATTGACGCGATAGGAGTCCTCTTCTTCTTGCTCTTCAAGAAGACCCACACATAGAATGCTTAGATAGTCTTCCATCAGCTCAAAGTCTTGAGCCAACTGCTCTATCTCTTCAAACTTTTCCCGAACCCTTATAAAAAATTCAATTCGCTGTTCTTCCTTTGTCATTATCAGTAGCTGTAGAATTGCTTTACGCTTCCTCTAAGATACATTGTCTCGCCCACGCTATTGGTGGCAGAGACGACAAGATTTGAACCAGCAATTGATGCAGAGAACGTAAGCGTTGATGTCGTTGACGCTCCCAATGCGATATATTCTTCATCTGCATAAACAGGGGCTGTTCCTCCAGTGGAGGAGTCCCACAATACAGAAAGGCGCCCCATCCGCTTACGAGACTCGGAAGCATTATAGGCTACATACTCTACTACAAGACCCTTGAAGTTAGCATACTCACAAACAAACCACGTACCATTGGTAGTGCCGTTTGAGATATCATAGCTCTCAGAAGACATATATGTAGAAGCATTGCCTGAAGACTGCTCACGCACTACCCAGTAGCGGCCTGCGTAGTAAATCTGCGTATCGCTATAGGTAAACAAAGAGCTTGCTCCCAGTACGCCACCATCGTTAAATTGGATTTGCGTATCCGCTCCAGCAGCCGTAGCTACAACGCCAGTAGTAACATAGGTCTTTAGATCGTCAAGAGTAATGTACTTATGCGCTGTTGCAGAAGCGTCGTAAATGAAGAAGCTGTCTGCTGTTGCTGCGGTTCCTGATGTGATTTGGCTAAGGGTAGTGGGCGCATTCAAAGACACTACGTCAGAAGTAATATCAATAGGAGCTGTTGCGGTGAGGGCATCCCCTGCGGTAAATGCTCCTGCTCCCAATGTGCGCTTTACAATATTGTTGCTTGCGTCTAAGAACAAAGCGGAAGTCTCGGTGCTTCCCGTAGAAGGAGAAGACGTAAAGGCCAGCTGACCGTTAACCTCTACCTTTGTGGTAGACAGCTTAAGGGCGGTATCGTTACCAGCGCCGTCTTCAATGATTTTTGTCGTAGATGTTGCTGCTCCACTCTCAAGCTTTAGGAGCGAAGAATATGCGTCTTTAACTTTCTGACCAGCAAGTGTTGCCATAATAAAGTACTTTTGTACAAAGATACAATTTAATTAAGATGCCAAGAGTTAAGCTTCACAAGAAGAGAAAGTACAGAGAATTTTCAAAACTGAACAGTCATTTCGTTGCTGACAACAAGATGAAGAATCTGTTCTTTTTCAGAAAGGGCGTAAACATAAACGGAAGGCATCTCTCTTTTATTCAGATAGCATTCCTTTGTTTTATCTACGACCTTGAGTTCTTTACTGCGACATACCTTATGCGTCAGTTTGGAATCAGTAGAGTGGCTCTAATGAAAAACTATATCCATCCAGCTGTAAAAGAAGGACACGTGCGCGTTGTCATTACAACAAGCATAAAAGAAGTCAAAGACTTAGAAGAGGTTATGTTTGAAGGAGAACGGATCCCAGCAAGCATAAAGAGATACACCCTTACTCAGAAAGGAAGAATGGCGGTAACGTTCTTTAATAAAAGAATGGATAAGGTTATCCTTAGTGAGCTTCCAAAATCTTAAAGGGCATTTCAAGCGCAGCATTCTCGTGCGGCTTGAACTCTCCTTCGTGCTTCATTAGAAAATAACGGCCACCTTTAGTCATCCAATGATACCCCTCTGGGGCTTTTACCATTTTTTTGGTTTCTCGTTTCTTAGATTTCATCGTGGAGTCATATTTAAAACTCTTAAATAGCGTTCAGCATCTTTCTTCATCTTTTCAATAGACGAACGATCAGAACCGCCGTAATGATATTTAGTCCACCAATCTGTCAATGCTTCGGGTCCCTGAAGTACTTGTCCAAAGTCACCGCGTCCAAGAAGGTGGTCTCCGATAAGTAGAAGCTGTTGTTGTTCTTTGGTAAGCTTAGAAAAGTCTGCATCTTGCTTTTGCAAGTCTTTTAGCCAAGAAGGGATAGGCTGTCCTATCTTCTCAAGGAAGGTAGAGGTGCGACGCACTGCTGTATTAGCGCCTCCGCCACCGCCTACTTTACTTTCTGGATTGCGCTCCATCTCATATTGATAGAGACCGCGTCCTGGTCCTCCGCCCACTTGACGCTGGTCAGGACGCATTGCTGGTCCTGCCTCGTGGAAGGCAATAGCGCTAAACGCATCTTCCCAGTCGCTACGACCTCCGCCTTTCTCTTTAATAAGGGCATCATAGGCAGCAGCAAGAACAGCATCGTCTCCAATGCGGTATGGTTCAAGCTGCGGTTCTGGCTTTGTAGAAGATCGGCGAACTTTTACCTTTCCGCCATTGGGGTATTTCTTAGCCTTCATTTTGAATGTATCTTACAAGATCTTTAATAGAGCTGCACTTAGTTACGTCTGTAGCCTTTCCGTTGAAGTAGTCAGACATATCTTCTCGTTTAAAAGCGTGCCAACGTTCCGTATATGGATTATAATGGAACAGGTAATCCTGAAAATGCTCTGGCTTCTTCATTTCTTAGCGCGGTTTTTTGTAGCTTTCATAAAACGCTTCTCGTCGTGATCATAATCCAAGCCATCGCCGTTTCCGTACTTGCCAGCCTTGCGATTCATCTTATTAAGGAAAGCCCGATACTTCTTGCGCTCCTCGCTGGAGTGGTATTTGGTATCGTATGCCTTCTTCTTCTCTTTGGCTTCAGGATTTGAGTCGTAGTACTTCTTAGTCTTCATCTTCCTCGTAGGATGCGCAGATTTCATACGACACAGGCTTTGTTCCAGCTGTAGCCTTTTTAATCATAGCAACAGCTTCATCAAGACTTGAACCTTTGACTTCTACTTCAGATACCTTCTTTACAACTTTCATTTTGCTTTACTTAACACATTAATGTTTTGCTGTTGCATAAGAGTCCATTTCTTCCCATTAGAGAAGTTTGGCTTCTTATTGCTGCGCTTACGACTCTGGGCCACCTTAGTACTTCTTCTTAAGCATTCCCCCTTTAGAGAACTTATCGCGAAGCTTCATAAAGCGCTCCTCGTACTTGGTACGCTGTGCTTCTCCACCAACAGGGCTGGTCATCGTATTGCGATACTTACGCATCATCTCATCAAACTCCTTTTGCTCTTGGGGAGTCATAGGCTTCTTGGAGTACTTCTTCATCTTTCCTCCACCTTCGTATTTCTTGGCTTTCATAGCTTAGATACTTTTGTTTTTATTATTAGGGGCAAATACAAGGATCAGTAAACGGACAGGGGCATCCCTCTATTTCTACATCACTTGATGGGATTGGCGTTCCTACTGGATAGGGGAAGCCTTCTTTTGCTTGGGTAATGGAAGTCATACCCGATACAACAGGAATGGCAACACGCAAAGGAACAGCCGCCTCATTGATAGGACCGTAACACTTTGCCAATAATATATCATTCTCCTCTTTCCATATCTTACAAGGCATACAGAACATATTGCTCATACTTGTACTTGGATGATCGGTATTGACAGTAAAGGCTCTGTTGACAGGAGTAAGCAGTTCCCACGTCTTTGTCTGTGGGTCGAACTGAGGAACACTATCGGTAGCAGGATCAAAGTACCAGAATAAAGACCATACAGTGCTGTCGGTTCCATCGGGAGACTGGGGACTGAATCCAGTGATAGCCAAATTATTGATAGAAGGCCCATCCATTACTGGGCAGATAGCACAAGCCTCTTGAAACTCCTTGCCTTCTACCATCATAGTGCGTCCTGTAGGAACGGCACCCGAAGCGCCACAAAAAGCATAGGGTCCAATATGAATCTGTAGAACGCTTGCTGGATGATGGCGTGTATCAACTTGAGACAATGCTGTAGACGAAAGACCTACAAATGCAATTAATAATAGTAATTTCTTCATTGGTACTTTAGGTATTTAGTCTTTCCATTTTGTTTAACAGCCTTTAAAATCTGGCCTCTGTTATGACCATAGTGGTAGGACACGTGTACCCAGTCAGGACACTCAGTTGAACCGAACTCCCAGATGAGCTGATCAAACACAAGATTATCCTTTATATAGTTGAACACTTCGGTGTTCTTAGCGTCCATATCAATATCTGCTGCTGCACCATTAAGAGCACAGTGCTGAGAGGTACCACTACCTCCAACAGCTTTATTTAGTTTTGGTACTCGTAGTCCACTGGTAATAACGATAGGTCCCAGTGCATCACGAAGAGGTTGTAGAACATTTGCACATAACTCACGCAAGTATTCTATTTGTTGTTCATTGGGAGTATTATCAATACCAAGACGCTTAGCCGTTACCGACTTAGTCATCTCCGCCAATGAGAAGTTCTTACTTAGTTGCATAAGCAAACTTGTTTGCGGTGTTGAGCGAAGCGATTCATAACGCAAAGATAAATGTTATTTAAAAGGGAAGCTGTCCCTTCTCCCTCTGGTGTAAAATGACCAACATATGAAGAGTCCTACCTGTGAGGTGCTCACAACTTAAATTCCATCTCTTCTTTTTATGAACAGCCCCTTGACTTTGTCATTTTTTTACCGTAACTTTGCCAAGCGAAGCTCGCTAAGCAACGCGGGATGAAGGAGCGTTGCAGCACTGTAACAAGTATAAGGCGCAAAAGGCGGGCGCTCAACGCCCCGCAAAAGGCGCCGCTCCTCGCATAACAACAGCAAAGCATAGTAGGGCATATTGTATTCTTTATTCAAAGAATCAAAGCATCCTTAAAAAGTTTATTGAACAGCTTTAAAATCAATCACTTAAGTGTTTCGTTTAAAGTTTTAGTTTAAGTTTGAATTGCACTGAGCTATGAATGGTTTGGTTAAAAAAGGATTGAGTTATGAATGGGTGGGGGATTATATATATATATTTCCCTTATAGTTCAGAATACCAAAACGCTTTTCAAAAGGTATGCCCCCTACTTATAGTAGTTTTTACCATAACATTTTAGCGTTTTAGTACGCCGTACCATAAGTAAAAGTGTACTAACTACACTAACCTAATAGTACTTCTTACTATATCTGTTTGGTTCTTTTGGTAGGTGGAACAATAACCCCCCCCCAAACTTATAGTACCCAATACTATAACTCCCAAAGAAGCCCCATATATTGTACCCGCACGCGCGACATACGAAAAACAAAGTTTTAAAAAAAACGTTTTTGGTATCAGGTGGGACTTTTTTTTCTTGGTAGTTGTTTTTTTGTGGTTTTATCTTTGCCCTGCAAGAGGGGAACAATTCCCCGCGTATGTTTAACTTTTAATTGTTTTGTTATGTCTTGCACTATTTACCAAGAGGGCGGAAAGAACCGCACCAAAACGGCGCGTATTCTCGCCGAAAATTTAGAAAAGGGTTTAGAAATGCTTTACGACGGCATCGAGAACCAAGACCGAAACGGAAAGCGGTGGCTTAAATTGTCCAAAGGGTCGGCCGTATGGGTTGAGGGTATGGATAAAAGCGGATACCTGACACACACAAAAATAGCCCCCGCAAATTGGACAAAAGCGCAAATGCTGAACGCGTTGCGTACATTAGGCGTTAAAAAGTGAACGCCTATATTATTGACCCCTCAAACAGGGGGGCAAATGTGCGGGGGGTTAGCGGCAAACATTCCCCCCGATTGGAACCTACCAAACGTAAAAAACGCGCGTTAGATAAGCGCGACGGCTTGGAATTGCGGTACTTGTCAACTATTGACAAAAGAGATGCGCGGAAGCGCGAAAAGTTAGCGAAGCGCGAAGCCAAACGGACGGCGCGGGACTAAATACCTAAAAACATAGCGCGAGGCGCGAGGGTCGGCAAATGTCGGCAACAGGGAGAGCCACCCTATAAACGGCAGTAGAGCAACGAGGCACGTCTAAACGTTAGCGTTTGAATCAAAAATGCACGTTTTCAATGTGTATTGAATGCGAATGGGTATGCTGTTCCTTTGTTTGCTCTACTTACTTTTAACGCAATGCGGACAGCGTACAATGTCCGCTTTTTTTGTTTCTATGTGTAATGAACAAGATACCTATACACCTCAACACAGGCCTCGTGCCTGATGGGGTAATTCTTGACGTATACCTTATTCCAAACAAATTAGAATGGAAACAGGGGTACGCTAACGGCTACGTTCGTGTAGGCAAAACGCACGAATGGTACAAACGGATAGCGGAATACGAAATGCTTGGTTTTGATGAGTACGGCGTATTTAGTAATCCGTTAGAGGCGTTGTATGACGTTAGTATTCACGGCGGTGTTACTTATGCTGTCATTGATAAACCGAACGAAAGCGCGGTTATTGGTTTTGATACTCGGCATTTGGGTGATAATCCAGTAGACCACGATATAAATTTTTGTACAAATGAGGTACGCAAACTTGCTAATCAAGCAATGAGGGCATACATTTACGAGCAAACGCGATAGGGTCGGCGTGTAACAGACCTAAAATGTAAATCTGTATTAAATGGAAAAGCAGTTTCATTTTTACGCACCTTCAAAATACAAGGTGCAAAGTTTCTTTATTGTTAGCGCACGAAGCGAAAAGAAAGCGCGGAAGACGTTAGCACAAAGTTTCGGTATGGGTAGATGCCCCAATGGGACACAACTACTAACGTTCACTAAAATGTAAACTTTAATTATGTCTTGTTATGTTAGATGATGAAGAAAAAGACGACGTTGTAACGTTGCACGACGGCACAGAATGCAGTGCTGACGACGCTGTTCTTATTGATAACGGCAACTATGCGGGCGACTGGGTATGCAAAGACGATGCATATTACACCGACCTTGACGATTGGGTTCACCGCGACGACGTAGTTACTGCGGAGGACGGCACTACGATGTGCGAAGACAACTATTCCGACCACGACTATGGCTATTGTTGTAACGGGTATTTGTATCCTGTTGATGAACTTGTCTACGTGGAGGACGAAGGCGACTACCGACACCAAGAAGATGTAGGTTCGTATTGTTATTGGCACGAAGACGAATGTGCGTACTATTCGTACCCTCCCAATGATGGCGATTGCTACGACTACCATTCAGGCCCTCGCAATGACTACACCACGAGCGACACAAAGTTTGCTTTTGGTGTTGAGGTAGAGAAGGAAGATGAGGAGGACGTTCGTAACCAATGGGACTTATCCGATATTGATCAGACAGGATGGTCTCGTGAGCGCGATGGGTCTTTGGATGACGGCTATGAGTTAGTCAGTCCCAAGTACGACCTATTCAGCGACCTCTTTGACAACCATATAAATGATGAGGGCTGGAAAGGTGAATGCCTGCGCGACCACATCAACGCTAACTATTCTTATCGTACTTGTGGTGGTCATATGTCCTTTTCTGTCAAGGGTAAGACAGGTCGCGAAACCTATGGCTTGTATTCGGGTTTCTTTCCGTTGCTGTTCTCGTTCTACCATCAGCGTCTTGGTAGGTCTTGGGCTAAACTCAAGACATCCAAGAGTATGAGTCGTGGCGGGGATAAGTACAGCGCAATTTGTGTGCGCTACGAATACATTGAGTTTCGTGTTATATCGGCAGTGCCCAATGTCAAGACGTTGTTTTGGCGCAGGGACTTGCTTCGTATTATGGCCAAGAACCCTAAGAAAGGTGTAGGTTGGTGGGTCAAACAAGCCCTCAACGAGAACACAGAACTGCATCAGCATCTTCTCAAGGTGTATACCATTGACCGCCTCAAGCAGTTGATGGTCATTGCTTCTTATATCGCCACCGCTATGAATGGGCGCGATTACAAACGATACGTCAGTTATGCCGATGAACTTTCGTCTTCAAGTGCTAACTGCCTTATCCGTGAATATGTTAATTCCTAATTTGTTTCTTTTATGTGTATTGCTATTTTAAACAACGGCAACGAACTAACTCGTGATGAGTTAGCTAATTGCTGGATTTCCAACGATGACGGCGCGGGTATGCTGTTCGTTGAGAACAACAAACTTGTTGCCTGTAAATATCCAAATGCTGACGGCTATGGTAAGGCGGGGGAGTCGTTCAACGAGTTCTATGCGGACTACCGCGACGTATACAAACGCTCCGTTGACAACAACACACCTGTCTTATTGCACTTCCGTATTGCCACGCACGGCTTTGACCCTGCATACCTTCACCCTTTCTTTATCAGCGACAACGTTGGTATGATTCACAACGGCATCATTGACGGCTATGGCAGTAAAGATGTGTCCGACACTGCGGAGTTTTCGCAGGAACTTGCAACGCTACCCAGTACAATGCTTGGTGATGTATCGTTCCTTGAGATTCCTTTTGTCTACAATATGATTTACTTAGCCATTGGAACCTATAACAAACTTGTCTTTATGGACGACAAGGGTCAGTGGAATATCTTCAACGAGGACAAGGGTCATTGGGTTGGTGATAATTGGTTCTCCAACGACTCTTACAAATCGCTCACTCGTTATCACGGCAACGTTGCCAAAGGTGGAGTGTATGATGCCTTTGATGATGAGGATGATGAGTGGTGGATCAAGCACAGCGCCGAGCCATTCATCAAGGACAAGCACTACCACTGCGACCTATGCGACGAGCAAACGCTTGTTGATTGGGATGCTTGCTGTGTGAATTGTGGCCAGTATATTACTGAGTCTGAGAACGACGTCATCAACAAAGCCGTTGAGGAAGGAGAGAATTTTATTATTTAATGTATGAGTATAGTATCTAAAAATTTCAAACGCAAATATGAGCACGGCGTCAGTCGTCGTCCCGCATTTGTAAATGCCAGTGTGTCTATTGACACTAACAATATGTCTTTTGTTATTGATATCAAGTCAGCACACGACACCGTTGGCAAAGGTAAGTTCAAGAATCTTCCAAAGATGATAGCCACCAATGCTATGAAGGAGGATATACTTGATTTTATTATTGATGAATTAGCTAATTCAAATGTTCAGTTATGACACACTATGCTTGGACTTGGTTTAAAGGGTCTTTAGAAGACGCCCAAGAGATTGTTAACGAGTGGAATGAGATAACCAAGAGCGACGAGTTCAGGGTAGCCAATCACGTTGACGGCTCGTATCTCATTGAAGGGAATGTTGAGAATTGGGTTATTGATGGGACTTGTATTGATATGGAGTTTGTCCTTGAAGAACTTTAATGCTTTATGTTATGGAAAATAAAGAAATAAATTCAGAACCTCTATCGTTGCAGGTTAGTAGTGTGGCCTTTGCGTGGTCTACTGAAGACCTTGACCAACAAGCAAGACGCCTATACGAAGCGATGAGCATTGACGAGGAAACATACAACAACCTGCGTAACCTATCTACCAAAGCCAAATGGGAATTGTTGGACAGCATCATCAATAGCGCTGAAGACTACCTCATTGGTCATATCAATGAGATTATATGTGATGGAATATACGACCACGTTAATTCATTGAGTTAAACGAGTGCCTTCGGGAGTGGGCAATGACTGCGAGCACGGGGGGTGGCCCGACACGCCCCCGTTTTTAAACAACATTACTATTATGATTGCTATTGCACGACACATTAACAACATCACCATCAACCCATACGAGTATATTCTCAATGACGATGGCGACGCTATCACGTTCAACACTAAGGAGGAATGTATTCAGTTCTTGGATGAACACACCGACACTCTTCAAAGCGAAGAGGAGTGGGAAGATGAAGGTATTTATTTTGTTGAATTTAATGATTGATTTATGGACGTACCTGTAAAAGTTATGGATGCGATTGACTACTTTGAATCCTTTGGATTGTATAGTGGTCGTCTTGGAAAGGAAGATGAGTACTATGTTAAAGTACTACTTGAGTTTATTAAGTCTAACCATTGCGATTGATTATGAATTTATCAAGAACCGATATTGCCGATAACATAGAAGCATACTATGACGGCAACAAACCGACAGCACAGGATGTGTCTGAGCGGATTAGTTATTTAATAAAACAACTTGAGGAGGCTGTTGAAGAAAGCACTGATGTTATTATTCCTGAACGTGAATATGCTATTGGTGATACCATCAATCTTCTTAATCTAATAAAATCAAAACTCAATGGATAAAGACCCATTAGACCGAGCCGTTGCCTTTGGATGGAAGGTCATTATGTTTTCTCTTGTCTTACTCTTTCTTGTTGGCTGTTTAAAATCAATCACGAGTTAATGGAAGAAAGAAAAAGAAACATCTATAAGATTTGCTATGTAAAATCAACTCGCAGGTGGAACGTTGCATTCAACAGGGCTGGTAACACAAATGTTATCTTCTCCGCTGATACAAAAGAAGCCTGCGAGAAGATGATAACCCTTAATATGAACTTCCCTTTTAAAAATGATTGACGTAACCACCATACTCAATGCAATAGAAGCAAGGAGTATAAAGAAACAAGAGAAGGAGGCGATCAATGTAGTGCGCTCAGCCGTCTCTGATATGAGTACGCACGAGTTCTGTGCTATACCTCCACACCATATATGCGACGAGATGATAGAGTCATTGGAAGATGCGCTCATTTCATTTGGTATCAACAATGGTGTAATAATTGATAGCGAAGTGCTTGATATTGTGGTAGATAGGATCGTTGTGTTAAAGTATATCTTTAAGATTCAAACTACTTTACGTGAGATTCAGTCGTTAAATAGTTCCGATTGATACTATTTTGCTATTGACTTTTTAATTTTTAGCACCGAACTTCGCTCCGTCCTCGTTGACGCGAGAGGCGGTGGCACAACCAACCGCCGTCGCAAGTGTGGCTTGCGGATAACTATGTTCAATTTTAATCTGTCTTTTTATGGATGACACAACCCAAGAGTTAGTGAAGTATTATCGTATGCGTGTTCAAGCACTGGAAGATGAACTTGCACTAACAAGGCAACAGCGTGATGAAGCATCGGCTCTTGCTAACGAGTTTATAAAACGATCAACGCATCTGTTTCACCAGACACAGCGTAATATAAATACAGACAACTTATGAGTACGCTTATGTTTGCTGTGCGTATTCTTATATGCGCTCTTATGGTGATGCTGTTCTTTGCTTCAGCATCTCATTACAAGGAGGGAGACAGCCTCTTTATTATACTATCTATTGTTTCTTTTATTATTATGTACGGGATATTCTTGAGTACAGATTCAAAGAAATAATTTGTATATCAGTATTTTATATCTTAAATTTGACTAATTAAATTTTATTTTATGTCTAATTATCAATTCAAAACTACCAATATCAAGGGTAAGGAATATGTGGAAGTCAATCAGCGAGTGATTGCTTTGCGTAGTCTTTCAGAGTACAAAGGTTTCGCTATTGAGACGGAACTGATTGACCTGAATGCCGAGTCTTGTGTAGTTCGTGCTACTATCAAGAATGCTGATGGCAATGTAGTAGCGCAGGGTATGGCGCAAGAAGACAAAGCGTCAAGCCGTATCAATCAAACTTCTTATGTAGAGAACTGCGAAACGTCCGCTGTTGGTCGTGCTCTTGGATTTCTTGGCATTGGCATTGAGACTTCTATCGCTACGGCTGACGAAGTGGATATGGCCATCAAGAAGCAAGACACACAGCCCAAACCTCAGCAACAGGATGCAGATTCAAATGCTTTCACTAAGGCGATTGAATATATCAAGAATGTAGAGAAGCCTAAGCGTGCGCAAGCCTTTGATGCTGTCCTTTCTAAGTATGGTTCAACGTTTAGCGAGAAGCAAGTAGAAGCCTTAAAGAAATTCGTCTAATGGATTTCGCATTGAAGCTCCAAGAGAAGACAACAAAGTCTTATCTATCCTACACGTCTATCAAGACAGCGTTGGATGATATGGTTAAGTTTGAACTCTACGTTCAGGGTAAATGGAACAAACGTTCTGAGGCTCTTTCCTTTGGCAGTGTGTATGACTGCTTGTTGTTTACTCCTGAGGAGTTTGACAAACGCTTCTCTGTCTTTGATGATAGGGATGTTGTTGAGTCTATTGACAGCAAGAACCCGCGTGCTACCACTATTTACAAGCAATGGAAGTCTACGTTTGATGAGCAATCAAAAGACAAAGAGGCTGTATCGTTGGAAGATTATCAGAAAGCCATTGATATGATTACTCGTATTCAAGAGACAGATTGCTGGGAGTATCTACAAGGAGACTATCAGAAGGAAGTACAGGGATTCATTGGCGACATTCCAGTTCGTGGATTCTTGGACTGCTTGGGTAACGGATTTGTTTCTGACTCCAAGACGACACGCGCTATTGGTTCATTCAAGAGAGATGTGTTCTCATTTGGATACGATATACAAGCGTATATCTATATGACACTCGCCCAACAGAAGGAGTACTATTTGGTAGCACAAGACACTTCGTATCCTTACACTCCCGCTTTATTCAAGGCGACAGAGGCTACGATTAACGGAGGCAAATACAAGTTTGACCGAGCCGTACAGATTATCAGTAAATACCTTGATGGTGATTTGCTTACGTCAACGTTTTCTATTTATGGCGAAATTTAATTTACTATGAGCCAAGAACAAAATCAAAGTGTGATCATCGGATCAACAGGTTCGTCAAACATTTCTTTCTCGTTTACCGAGCAGGAACTCAGCGAACTAAAGCGTTACCTTAAGCAAGGTGAGAACGGAAAACCATCACGCGTATATCTAACATTGCGTACTGGTTACAGCACTAAGAGTAACAAAAATTACTCTATGATTACGGTGGACAATCCTAACGCATCAGCTGCACAGACTCATCGTCCTGCGCCTGTACAAGCGTCAATGGATGTCCCATTCTAATTACTGCAACGCAATAGCATTTTTCTTTGCGATGGAGTGGGGGGTTGAGGTCATTGAGATTTCTCCCCCCATTTTCAAAACGAGTAAGGGTATGAGTATTTATGTAATGTTTTCAAAATCCGAAGGCAACACGGTTGCGCTTCAGGAAATAGAAACAGATGATTGGGACTTCATAGCCTTAGCCATCACTAACAAAACGCGTGGCGATAACGTAGTTATTCTAAAACGTGAAGATGTTGAAAGCAAGGGAAGCAGTCTTGATTTCGCGTGGATAGCCTCTAAGTATAAGGGAGGTTTATCTGTTGACTTTAATGATATCACACCATTCGTATCTAAAAAGATAGTAGAAGATGGGCGATGATTTTATTTTTATTTACTGGGATGAACCTTTTTTAGAGAAGAAAGAAGATGGAACGGAAGAAGAAGATAGAGATGCGGATGGAGGAGGTCAGGAGAATGGCTACAAGAATAGGAGCTGAGACCGACACAATTATTATTGGGGGAACAAGAAACAGAAACAATACGATAGCTCGTATTGCCTTTGTGAATGCACTATTTGACCATAAGGATTTCCCCATCTCTTATGATACGGTTGGTAAGGTTATTAAGAAAGACCATTCAACCATTGTCTACTATATGAAGTCTCGTAGCATTTTTGAAGACACTCAAACATACATTGATGTTTACGACAAGACTCGTTCCTTTATGATATATAGCGGTGTTGATGAAAATGATAAAGATGACAACATCTACGAAATGATCCAAAAGATAAAAGACTTAGCAGACAAACTAAGGGACAGCTTACACTAACTATCTTAATGTATTGGTATGGAAGAATGGGATGACATTGGCGACAGCCAAGATTATGTAGACAATCAAAAGTCTATTGAGCACGCAGGGTATCACTCTCCCTGCGCTAACCACGCAAGGTGGCAAGACAGGGAAGAGGCTGAAGCTGAATATCGTATGTGGGTAATAATGCGCAACGGAAATTCAGGAGAGCACTACGATATTTATGATGATGGTGAATTAGAAGACGTAGAATGAATCCAAGAGAGAAGGCAATCTTTATGAAGCGGTGGCACGGAGATACTGCTTTAATACAGGCACAGCAATGCTTAGCCTTTGATATATTCTCTGACTATTGGAAGAAGGTCGTTGAAATACTTTCTAAACAATGAGAGACCAGTTTATGCGGATAGCAATGGCGAAGCTTCGCAAGGACTATCCATTCAAACCACAGCGTATGGCAGTAGCTGCTAATATGTACCGTCGTTGGCTTGATAGACAGATGGCGCAATGACAATTAAGGATTATATCATAGAGCACTACGCTGGTCACGCCGATGGCGCTCCGCTTTTTGCGGATGGCTTTGACGGAGCAATACTTGGAATATGCCCAGTGAGTTTTCGCGTTATATATTCCCGCAATAAGTGCATTTACATTTTAGTAGATAGCGATAACTTAACCGTAGATGAAGCGATTGACTACTTAGAATACAATACCTTCAGCGCATATGTTGGAGAATACACGCCAATTTTTATTGAAGACTTTAATTGGTTATGAAATACAGGGTTAATTATACGTTTTTAAATCAAAGCACGCCAAAAGTAAATAACTGGGAACAGCGTGAAAAAGATTTTGATACAGTAGAAGAAGCTCGTATGTTTGTACGTAGAATTGAGTGGAATATAGCGGCGAGGAATATTAACATACAACCAGTGCTTTGATGAACTTATATAGAGAGATACTTGACGAGCTTGAAAACCAACGACAGGAGCTTCAAAAAAATAACGCACCTGAGACGAGTGGTCTTGAATATGCTGTCTGTTTGATTAAGAATGTCAAGTCTCGCTATGACAAACTAAAGGCACAAGAGTATCGTAGACGCCGACGTTTAATTGAAAACATAACAAACGATGATACGGTTTAAGCACAAAGAGACAGGTGAAATCATAAGCATCAGCAGAGTGCGCACATACGTCAACAACGATGGCACACGCTACAATGTTGATCCGACTCACAAGTATGAGCTATCTGATTACGAAGAGATAAAAGAAGACACGGACTTTGGCAGTATCCTCTGCACCAAAGCCCCTAATGACAGACGTGGGTAGGTCGTAGGGGTTGTGGATTATTCAGCTTAAGCAACCCTTACCCCACGTTAAAATGATAAGGGTGGTTTGGAACCTCGTGGATTTAATGGATGATAGAAGCGAGGTTCCCCCTTATTCAAAATACAAATGAGTATGCATTGCTCCATAGTATTTGCAATCAATATCTGAGCAAGACTGAGGAGCTGTTTGATTATAAGTCGCTGTGTATGATTCAGTTGAGCTGCATCCAGTGACAGCCAAAACAAAAAGAAGGAGTAAGTACTTCATAATATAATGTTAATTTAATGTTAACAAAGATATGAAAAATAGTTCTGATAAGATAAAAGAAGTTGGAGATTATGTTGTTAATCTTCTTATTGAAAAGAATAAAGCATACGGAGATTCAGCATTGAATCCCGCAAACATCTTTGCTAAAGGTTCAGCAGTAGACAATCTATGCTGTCGTATTGATGACAAGCTGATGCGCATCAAGAACAAGGGCATTGATGACAAGACAGAGGATACCCTTGTAGACCTAATAGGGTATTTCATTTTATTAAAAATCGCAATAGAAAATAATTCAAAATCGCAAAGCAATGAAAGTGTCCGAGCTGAAGGTGACAGCGTTCAAGAACGTTTACGAAAAGAAGACTCCCTACTATATGACTATTGGGAAAGCTCTTCAACGAATCAAAGAAGGAAATAGCAAGAACATTATTATTACTGTACGCGAGGGGTCTAAAGGAAACAAGACACAGCTTCCAGTAATTCTTTGGAGCGGAGTATTTACAGAAGGCATTGATAGTGCCATTGAAGACCATAGCGGATTCATCGTCATTGACGTTGACCACGTTGATGTAAAACAAACGAAAGACGCGCTATCTATAGATGATTATGTCTACGCTTGTTGGGTGTCTCCATCAGGAGATGGAGTAAAGGCACTTGTCAAGGTAACTAATCCTGAACGCCACCGCGACCATTTCCGTTCACTACAATCTTATTTCAGTAAGCAATACGGACTTGAGATAGACTCATCAGGATCCAATCCATCACGTGCCTGCTTTGAGTCTTATGACCCTGACATTGTAATCAAGGAGAACTTCACGCTGTATGGAGGATTGCTTTCAGAGAAAGCTGAGTCTCAGCAAGTAGAGAATCAGAAGTATAACTACACGGATTATATGAAGCTGAATCTTGCAGCTCGTATGATTCGCCAAGCGGAAGACGGAGAGAAGCACGCTATCTTATTAAAGTCGGCACGTCTTTGTGGTGGATACATCGCGGCAGGGCGTATGGAGGAAGATGAAGCTGTCCGTGTGCTTGAGAGAGAAATATCTAAGCGAGACATTGACAGCCTTGAGCACGCATTCAAGACTATACGCGATGGCATTGAAGAAGGAAAGGCAATGCCTATCCGAGAAATCATTGACGAAGAGAATAAGTATAATCGCGAGATGCTTATCAACGATGGGGATATGTCATTCATATCTTCAGACGATGAAGACTACCGATGGATTAGCGACTTCGCTTCAGGGCAACTACAACTTGGACTGTCTACTGGACTCAAAGCATTGGACGACCACTTTATGTACAAGAAAGAGTTTGTCATTACCAACGGACACTCTAATGTTGGCAAGTCTACATTCATCTTATATATGATGGTCAATGCTTCTATTCGTCACGGATGGAAGTGGATTATCTATTCATCAGAAAATAAAACCGCGTCAACGAAGATGAAGCTGATGCAGTTTGCCGCTGACCTCTCTCTAAAAGAGATGACATACCCACAGCGCAAGCAATCCTATAAGTGGGTGAGCGATCACTTCACAATCATAAACAATAGAGAGGTTTATTCTTATACTGACTTGCTCATCTTTGCCGAAAAACTTATGCGACAGCAAGATGTAGATGGTTTCTTTATTGACCCATACAACTCTTTGCGTATTGACATTGGCAGTAAGAATGCTATCTCAACGCACGAATATCACTACGAAGCGGCATCAGAGCTACTAACGTTTGCTAATAACAAAAACGTAGCGGTGTGGCTTAATGCTCACGCCGTAACAGAAGCGCAACGACGTAAGGGAGATGATGGATTAGCTGTTGCTCCATTCGCTGAAGACACTGAGGGTGGAGGTAAGTTTGTCAACCGATGCGACTGCTTCTTGACGCTTCACAGAAAGTTGTACTCCCCTGACTCTTGGACGCGCAGAGTAACAGAGTTTCACGTCCGCAAAGTTCGCGAGGTTGAGACAGGCGGACAGCCAACACCTATAGATAGTCCTTTGTTCTTTGAAATGAATTCATCATTTACTTCTTTTGCCCTTCCAACACAAGGAAAGTTGTTTAATGGAATATTTTCAAAGGGGTTAATAACTTCTATAGATTTTAATGATATATCTAAAGATATTTTCTGACATTTGTATGTGATCAAATACAATGAGATTAAAATCATTCTTCCGAAACCCCCAAGCCTTAACCAGTTTTATGCGGGTAAGCATTGGACGGTACGCTCAAAAAAGAAAGAGCAGTACTGGAAGCAAATTGCTTTACAACTTGAGCAATTGGATCGGTTTCATATGGAGCGTTTCAGTATATCTGTTCGCTACAATTGTCGTTATGACGTGGATAATGCTATTGTGTGCTCTAAGTTTCTTGCTGACTATCTTAGAAACAATGGGTATGTTGATGATGACACCCCTAAGTATTTTTTCTCCCAAAAAACACAATACGACGAGACATTAGGAAAGGATGTCTTTGAGGCAAATATAAAGTGCTACGGATATAAATTGATTTAATATGACTGCCCAAGAGTTAAGCCAAATGTACTTCAGAGCTACAGCTCGTATTCACGACTTAGCAAATGAACTGTATGAAGAACTACACAACCCAGCTGGTTTTCCCATAGAAGACCCCGAACAGATTGCCATCATTACTAATAAGTATAGCCGATGGATTCGTTCAGAATTGGACTTCATTCGCTCTGTCAATCAGGAGTATAAAGAACAGCAATGATTACTGTTGTCCACATAGATGGACTAAGCGGAATCAATTATCACAGACTCATTGTGCCGCTTGTGCGCCTGAAAGAAACTCACGGCGTCCAGCTTATGTTCATTGAGCAACTGACTCAATTAAAAGACATAGACCTTGACAAAGTTGATAATCTTCTTATCTCAAGGAAGCTGTCCGTCACGAACCACAAAGAGTTCAGAAAGATGCTTGACGATCACGGTGTTCGTCTTATCCTTGACAACGATGACTATTGGAAACTAAACAAGGATAATCCAGCGTGGCAGTTATACGAAGTGTACTATGGTCCAGACATCAAGAAAACCATCAGGATTGCTGATGTGATATGGACACCGTCGCGGTATCTGGCGCGGCAGATGAGTCACATAAATCCCTTAGCAGACGTCCGATTTGTAAATAATGCTATTGACCCTATTGAAAAGCAATGGGCGAATCAGCGCAAAACGTCAGGCAAAGAGCTGCGCTTCGGGTATCTTGGCGCGTCAGCCCATACCAATGACATTAAGCTGATGAACTACAAGTTCACAGGAAAAAATTTAGTGTGCATTAAGGACTTAGGATATGAAGAAATTCTTGATCCTAATCAAACGATTAAGCCGAAAGGAATCTTTGAATATGGATCGTATTACAAGCGCATAGATGTTTCATTGGCTCCGCTTGCGATGAACAGATTTAACAGATGCAAGAGCGACCTAAAGGTTACGGAGGCGGCGATGACTAAGACAGCTATCATTGCATCTAATGTAGAGAACTATAATGGCTCAATCATTCACGGAGAAACAGGTTTGTTATGCTCTACGAAAGACGAATGGAAAGATGCTGTTGAATCAATGACAAAGGCTGAAGCCAAGCGTCTTGGAAATAATTTATACGAAAGTATTAGGAATTGTCCGAACCATAACTTAGATTTGGTAAACCAAATTAGAGCAGAGTATTTATTATGAGTGTCGTTTCCCATCATAGAAGAACATATTCTAATCAACAAGGGAACGAATCTGTCCGAAGGTTTCTTGATGCGTGTAATGCAATAGGATACGAAACAAGAAAAGCAAGCAAAGAAGAAGACATCTATGACCACATTGATTACTGGGTCAAGAGACGCAACTACAAGAACGAAAAGATAGAGTCTGGAGTAGACATTAAAGGCTGTAATCACCCCGAATGTATTTGGATTGAGTTCAAGAATGTGAATGGAAATAAGGGGTGGATGTATGGCAAAGCAGACTTCATTGCTTTTGACATTCCTGAGATTGGAGGGTTCGCTGTTGTCTTGCGAAGTCAGCTCGCAGAATATGCCGAACTCGTAGTAGAAGAAACATTCGTCTCAAAAGAAGAAGCAACAAGAAAGCTTTATCAACGCGCTGGAAGACAGGATGTTATCTCAAGATTGCACCTTGAAGATTTGCAGAAAATAAAAAGTTACAAGGTCTTGCTCTACGCTTGAGTTTGCGTATCTTCGCAATCCTTTCGCTTATTTTTTTACTAACTATTTAATCTTTCGTTATGACGAAAAAGACTTACTTGCCCTCAGATGTGAACTGGGGCGAGGTAGGATACGTAACCTTCAAACGTACCTACGCAAGACCTACTACTAAAGGCCACACAGAAGAGTGGGAAGACACGGTAAACCGCGTCATTGAATCAGCAAACAAACAGCTTGGAGTTGGATTCACCGAGCAAGAGCAAGAAGAATTCAAGTCTATAATGATGAACTTGAAAGGCACTGTTGCTGGTCGCTTCTTATGGCAGATGGGAACTAAGACAGTAGATAGGTTGGGTCTTCCGTCATTGCAGAACTGCGCATTCGTGGTTGTTGATCAACCTATCCGTCCGTTCACTTGGGCGTTTGAGATGCTGATGCTTGGATCAGGTGTTGGTTTTAACATCCAAAAGGAAAACGTATATCAACTTCCTAAAGTATTGAAGAAGGTAAAAGTTGAACGCAAGGATGAGAATGATGCTGACTTTATTGTTCCCGATTCCCGCGAAGGATGGGTTGAGCTTTTGCGTCGTGTGCTTGAAGCTTCTTTCATTACAGGCGAAGGGTTTACCTATGCGTGTCATTTAATACGCCACAAGGGAGCGGCTATCAAGGGCTTCGGAGGAACAGCTTCTGGACCAGACGATTTGGTTTGGGGAATGCAGGAGATTAACAAGATTCTGAACGCTCGGAGCGGAAAGAAAATTCAGCCCGTAGACGCACTTGACCTTATGAATATTATCGGACGTATTGTCGTAGCAGGAAACGTCCGTAGAAGCGCTCAGATTGCGTTAGGAGACCACGATGACATTGAGTACCTGCGTGCAAAGCGTTGGGACTTGGGAGGCATACCTAACTGGAGAGCAATGAGCAATAACTCTGTCATCTGTAATGACATCTCTTTGCTTCCTGATGAGTTTTGGGAAGGATACAATGGGAACGGAGAACCATACGGATTGATCAACCTTGACGCAGCTCGCCGTATGGGAAGAACAGGCGAAGATCAATATCCAGACCCAGATGTTCAAGGATTTAATCCTTGTGCTGAACAGAGTTTGGCAAACTATGAGACCTGTTGCTTGGCGGAAGTATATCTTCCTAACATCAGTTCTTACGAAGAACTCAAAACTGTGGTTAGATATCTGTACCGCGTCAACAAGCACAGCCTTGCTATCAAGTGCGCTCTGAAGGAGACTGAAGATATCGTACACAAGAATATGCGTATGGGAATCGGAGTTACAGGGTATTTGCAAGCTACCGAAGAGCAACGCTCTTGGTTGTCAGACTGCTACACTTACATCAGAGCATACGATAAAGAGTACAGCGAACTCACAGGATTTCCTACATCCATCAAGATTACTACAGTGAAGCCTTCAGGTACGCTGTCACTTCTTGCTGGAGTAACATCAGGCGCACACCCTGCGTATTCTCAATACTACATTCGTCGTATTCGTATGGCTTCCGACAGCAATCTTGTAGAGGTGTGTCGCGCTAATGGATATCACGTTGAGTATGTGCGCAACTTTGATGGTACGGAAGATCACGGAACTGTTGTTGTGTCATTCCCCTGTTCGTTCCCTGCTGGAACTCGCCTCGCTGATGAGATGTCAGCAGTAGATCAGCTTGAAGTAATCAAGCGCCTACAAACAGAATGGAGTGATAATGCTGTATCTGTAACTATCTATTACAGAAAAGAAGAGCTTGACGAAATCAAAGAATGGCTTAGCAATAACTATTTCAATGTGAAGTCTGTTTCCTTCTTGTTGCACAATGAGCACGGCTTTGATCAAGCGCCTCTTGAGGAAATCACCAAAGAGAAGTACGAGGAGATGAAGGCTAACACAACTCCAATCACCACTGTCGGTCAAATCAATTTTGATGACATTGACATTGCTGAGTGCGAAGGAGGCGCTTGCCCCATCCGATGAGAGCTGTTGATTTTTCTGACTGGATCCAGAAGGACTACTATCTTCACTACTGCAATCAAGCAGGGACAGCTTGCGCATCTGAATGTGAAGATGAGTGCCCTAAGCCTTCCTGCTACAGGAAGCGTGAGGACAGTTTCCATCACACGCCACTGGGCGTATAACACACCATCCAACAATGGCTGGGTCAAGGGGCTTGTCGTAAGACGGCCCCTTTTCTTTATTTGCCTTGCCCACGATATCGCTTTGCGTACAGCTTAGACGATTTCAGTTTGCTCATTTTTGTTTTAGCGTGGACATTGGGCCTATTTACTTTACTCTTTGGCTTGAAAGAGGATGTTGTCTGCGATTTTACCTTAGCCATTTAGGAAGAAGAAAGGATTTGATGATAGTGAAAAGAAAGAGAAGTACAAAAATCCAGAACGAATATTTGTACAGCTTGTGGTACCATTTATCGTGTGCCGTGTAGGACAAGGTTTGAACTGGAACCTCAATGGTTCTTACAATGGTATCAGCGTCGCACCCGCCATCTATTATAAGGGTGTCGTAATTCCGCATAATCTTTACTCGGAATCTGTCCTTTACTATCTCTATCGTATCCACCTGCGATATGGTGACCGTATCCTTGACAACAATCGGTTCGGTAACAACCGTGTCCGTGACAATCATCATCTTCGTTTTTAGCAGGTCTGGATTCTTCTTGACGGCTCTTGATAGATGCCATTCTGGAGAGCACCCAGAAAGTAAAAGGATAGCAAAAAGCGGGATGAGGCATAGTTTTAATTTTGCCGCAAAAGTACTCATTTATTTGACACCTCTAAGTTTGTTATACTGAGCATTAAACTTATCTACTGCCTTTCCAATATTGAGTTGAACTTTTTCTACAGATTCAGATACAAGAATTGGATCAACATTAGGATTTGAAAGAGAAGAATTTAGTTTCTTCTTGGCTTCAAACATCTTTTTGATTTCATCATCAAGCCCAATATGCGCACGTGTTCCACTAATACCATACAGCATTACATAAAGTTCACGAACACCTTTATATCGCTCAGCATCTTTGCGCGTAGCGGGGTCTTTCATTTCATCAAATAACGTAGTTATTTCGTCCTTACGCTCATAATATGTAGCATAATCACCATAAGGGCTTGTGGTTCCAATGAAGCGTCGCAATACTGGGATATCGTTTGGACTAATCTTTTGAGCATCACCCATTGCGTTCTTATAGCTCTTGTCAATTACCTCAGCAGTTCCTTCAATAAACTTGAATGGACCCCCTCCGTAATAATTGAATAAATAGATGGTTGCATCTGGATTCCAATCAACAGCTCCCGCGACGTATTCAGAGCCGCCTGTAGCGTCGTTTAGAAGCTTTGTGATGTCTGACATTGTCCGCTCAACATACGTGCGCTCAAAACCTTTATATGAGCGTGGTCCAGCTTGATCAGTTGGATATCCTTCTCGGTAAATAGGAGAGTTATTATATGCCTCGTTAGTGAGCACTTCAATTACTGGCTTAGTGGCAGAAGGAGCAAACGTCTTAACGAAACTTGTCAATGTAGATTGGTCAGAGCTTTGAATTTGAATTGGCAAAACACCATCAATCAATGTAGTAAAAGCAAAGTTTCCTGCGCTGGCTGCTGAACGTTGGCCGTGTCCAAGCTCAGACATAGCTACACCGAAGTTGTAGAAGATGTTATATCCATAGCCAGAAGGAATTTTAAGATATGGGTCTTCATTTGTCAACGAAGGAAGGAACTGTCTCCACGCTTCTGGAACATAGAAGATGAGGTTTCGGCGCTTTTCGTAATCTGGAATATCCATATACTTCTCCAGCTCGTCATCATCCTCTGCGCTAAATGCAATATTTAATTCGGTAATTAGATATCCAAAAGCAATAGTTCCAAATGCCAGCTTTTGTGCTTTTGTCATTGATTTGCGCTTTTCTCCAGTAACAGGATCAACAACCGTTTTTGGTAGAGCAAATGTTTTAGCCAATCGGTTAGCGCCCTGAACAGCCGCATTAAAGAATATGTAAGCTGCATTCAAGCTCTGGCTCCACGTTCCTGAAGCGTTAAAGTCAATAGTGATTGTCTTTCCAAGTTCGGCGGCCTTTTCTCTTGATACACCAGCCTTTCTTGATTCCATATATACAGCAAGACGGACGGCATTCTCAAAAGCAGAGTTAACATCAAGGACAAAATCCTTAACATTGTTTAAAGCTGTTCCTATTTGCTTCTTAGACATAAGAGAAGCAGTAGCTGGATCAGAAATTTCTGCAATCTCATTGAATCGCTGTTGAATTTTGTCAGGATACAAAGCATCAATCCACGCAGTCTGCGCTCCGTCTTCTTTAAACTCTTTATAGTATTGAGCAATCTCTTTATTCTTTGACTTACCCTTGATTTCTACGGCAAGAATAGATGACAATGCTTTTAGTGTCTGACCTGTAACCTGCTTCAGTATTTTCTTTCCAACAAGTAGCCCTCCCTCAATCTGCTGTTCAGCCATTACGTTGAACACAGCAGCCTCCAAGTCTCTAACGAAGTTCGTCATAAAGAAGTCTGGAGAGAATGAAGTGAACATCATAGATGCCAATCGGTTCATAGAAGCGGCAACCCTAACAAGATTGGACGCTGTCTGATAGGATGACTCATTGATAATTCTATTTATCTCTTGGTCACGCATTTTAACGAAATGCTCCTTTCCTTCAAAGAAAACAGGGATAGCCTCCTGCTTAGTTGGCTTCTTTCCCGTTACTTGTTTTGGAGTAAGCGTCTCCCAAACGTCAACATCTCTGTACTCTTCCGCAAGTTTATACAAGCGTTGATTGACGCGATTCTTTTCTCCACGTACAATAATATTGTAACTATCGGCAATTACTTGATATACAATATTGTCTGCAATGGTAGTACGTCCACGAATCTTCTTCTTCTCCGTTTTCTTCTTTCCTTTGGAAATTCTCCGTTCAAATGCTGGAATAGAAGTGAAGTATTCTTCTCCAGTGTTTTCAAATCCACGTAGAGGCACATAGTTCTCAAATACCTTCTCGTATCCGTCAATTGTTTCTTGAGATTCTAATTCATAGTCTACAAGCATTTTACGATTCTTTTTGGTCAGGTCGTATACAAGCTTAGCTACCTTCTTGATTTCTGGCATCTTTCCAGAATCCTCAAGCTCCTGTAATGCGCGGTCCACAGCAAGGTCTGTCATACCAGAGCCAGCACTATTCATTGGGTCGCGTTCTTCACGTACAAACTTGTTACGTTCTTTAGCGTGGCTCGCATACAAGTATTTCTGAAGCTGTTCCTCCGTTACTCCAAGCTGCTTCATTAACACAGGAATCTTCTCGTACTCTTGTGTGAGCTTATCAAACTTGTCTTCAATTTTTCCGTTTACAAGGCGTGCGGCATTGCGGAAGTCCTGACCAAGAGCGACAGCTTTTCCAATTGCGTTCTCTACTTGTTCTTGCAGGCGAAGCACACCAATAAACTTTTGTTGCAATCGCTCAATCCACAAGTCCATCGTTCCCTGAAGTTGGGTAGGGCGACGGAATTCAAAAGTTTTGTCTTGTAAGAAGATTGAGTCATAAATCTTAACCATTTCTGGGCTAAGCTCAAGGTCAATCTTACTTCCCTTCACTCCATTATAAATATCAATAAGCCACATCTTGAACTTATTAAATATTTTCTGGAGCCATAGCTGTGGAGCTTTTCCTTCAGCAAGATATTTCTCAAAGCCACGAGCAAACTTCTCGCTTGTTTCACGAGACCATTGCTTATTTCCAGCCCACTTAAGGATTTCTGCTTTTTCTTCGTCTGTAAGGAATTTCTCATAGACGTGAGCCATCTCGTGCAAAGGAGTAGATACGTCAGCATTCTCCATCAAGTAGATAAGATACTTAGCATCATCCTCAACCATTGCACCTTTATAGTCTTGGAATAGAGCAATAGGTTTGTTTACAAAAGCCTGAACAATCTTTGGAGTTATCTCAACGTATTTAAAATCCGCAACTTTGTTTTTAGGATCAACTTCTCCAAACTGCAAAGAGACAGATTGACCATCTTTTAATTGAGCATCTTTATCAATTTTCTTCAAGACGTCTCTCAGCGTTGCTGGAACCGTTGTGTTATAATAGTTTTCAAGAGATTGATTCTCTTCGTAGGAAACGGCAGCCCTTACCGCAGCTCCAGTAGGTAATATCAAATATACTGGTTCGTCTGGAAAAGCTACTTGTTTAGACGCAGCGTCCTTAAGCGCTCTGCGGAGAGCTAATTTAAGGGGCTGTTCTGTTTTTGTAAATGGAGAGAGAACTTTAGGACCAAACTTTTTTATCTGGTCTTGTAGCTTTTTTCCATTGCGACGATATAATTCTTTTTCTTTTTCAAACCAAGTTCTTTCTTCTACTCCAAAATCTCCTGCAAGCAATCTGAAGTTAAGAATGTCAAGAGCACCACTATATGAAATGGCTTGAGTCATTTTTCTTGGAGACAATTCTCCCGTATAAAGCAAAAGTTTTGAAATTCCGCTTGAAATATCTCTAACGCTTGGGATAGTTACATTTTCAACGGATTCTCGTAGATATCTTTCAAAACCAGAAGGAGGCGCTTGCCAAAGTTTTGTGGCAATATCAAGATATGCAAAAGAAAGTTCTTTTGTTAACTCTTCAGCTGAATACTCTGCATTAGCTGCGTTTGCTGAAATATCTGTTAACTTTTGAATTAAAGGATTTATACCTTTTTCAATTGTTTGTTCTAATTGGTCTACAGTATTCTCAGCGTCTCCAACTATTCTGTAGTCACCAACCTCCTTGAAGGACGCTATAACTGATTTCCAATCATCTATATCAGTCTGTATAGCCCCTTTATGTTTTTTAACACGAGATAGTAATCCGTCTGCATACTTTGTTATATCATCAAGGTTCCCATCAAAGAAGTCATAAATTGTTCCAGCTAAAGAGTCTCCTATTGATTTAATTACAGCTAAAGGGCGTCTTTTTTCATCTGTGTATTTTAATAAACCTAAATTCTCAACATCTTTAATTTCCTTTTTTATAGCCTCTGGCTTTAACCCAAGAGTATTTTTGGAATATTGCATAAGGTCTGATTGAACCTCTGCAAGCATCACTCCACGACCATCAAGGATATTTCCGTCGGAATCTACAGCTGCTGTTTCTGGAGAACGCATTGCAACGTCTCTCATTCGGACGTGGAAGATGTCATCATATCCAAAATGAGAAGGACTGTATCCAGCCTCTTCGTTAGCCTTAGCAGACCCTAATAAGTCGCTTTTGAAAAGAACTGTTCTGCCGCTAACTTCTCCCCATTCAGCAATTGAATCAATCAATGATTGATTTAAAGTTGTTTCTACTAAATCTGATACTGACTCTAAAAAATTTTTAAATATGGCAACATCTTCTAATATGAGAGCAGAATTGTCATCATCTTTGATTTTTTTAATCTCTTCAATTAAAAATTGCTCTTTTGATTTAGTTTTATCTGAATATTCACTTAAAATATCATCTATAAAATTCAGTTGTTCTTTTGGCAAGAAAAAGTTTTGTATCCGAGAAAGGTTTGAACCTTTTATAATTGGCCCATATATTTCTCCTAACTCAACAGCCTTTGGCCGAATTATATCAAACAATGCCTGATATCCTCCAATAGTTTGTTCAGAAGCTTCTTTAACGACAGGATCATTTGGATTCATTAAAAAGTTAATAGTAGACTTTACTATTTCAATCCAAGATGGTTTTTCATAGTTGTTGCTATTTATAGAATATATAGCAAATCTTTCAAAAACTTTATTTATAATATTTTTTTTGGTGCGACCAGTAGCTTCTTCAAGATCTTTTAGCTCTTCTTCGCTTAGGTAATTATATATTCCTTGCTTTTGAAGATTAGAATATCTGTTATCAAAAGAAGAATTTTTTTGAAATGATTCTTTAGGCGTTAAACCTATTTCTGGAATATGTGAATACGCATATTCAGTGACATATTTTTCATACATATCAAAGTCATACATATCAAGGTAATCCTTTACGTCTTGATAGGTAATCGTTTTAAGGTTTTCGCCTTCTGTATATGCTTCAAAGAACTCTAAGAAACCAATGTTATTAAGCTGTTGCTGAATAGCGGGAATGCCCGTCTTTTCAAGCAATGAAACCCATTCTTTTGGAGTGGCTTTTTTATTTTGATCAATACGCTGAAGTGCTTCCTGAGCATTAGAGTAGTAGCCACTATTTGGATCTTGTTTAAGAGCAGCTTTTAGCTTGTCAACAGGAAGCTCGCCTTTGACAAACCCAATCTTGTCATACATCTGAGCTTTGCTGATACCTTCGCGCTCAGCCATCTTACCAATCATAACATCCATTACAGACGCGGTAGCTTTTGCTTGCTCTTTAGTGATGTTTGGTTGACGCTCTAATATTTTTTCAAGGCTCTGCTTGTTTGTAGCATACGCAGGAGCACCAGCGACAGCTTTTTTAGCTTTTGGCTTGGCTTCTTTCTTCGGTGCTGGCTTTGCTTTCGGAGCCGCTTTCTTAGGCTCATAATACATAAAGCCATCTTCGCGCAATTCAAAGCCTCCTTTTTCTTCGTAGAACTTAATAAGCGCTTCTTGCGTATCCATCCCCTCCACAGGAGCTACTTGCTTCAATGGAGAAGGGGTAAGGCGTAGAGTGACTCCAGCTTTATCAGCAAAGTCTGTGAGTTGCTTTAATGCTTTAGTTCCAGAGCCTGTACGCTCTTCTTTCAAAAGAGTTGGGATAGATACAAACTCAGATACCTCAACAACGTCAGGAGAGACAGCTTGAAGACCAACCTCAGCAAGGACGTTGCCGCCTTCTTTGATTGGCTTATAGTTTAGCTCATCGCCTTTCTTATATCCAGCAGCCATAATGGGATAGCCACCAAACTTACCTTGAGTAGGTGTTGGAAGCTGTTCCTCTACAACCTTAATGAATTCTCTTGAAGTAGACTCAACGGGTAAGTCTTCTGGTTTAACGGCTTCTACTTTTGGAGCTTCTTTCTCGGCACGCAAACGCTCAGCCTCAATCTCCTCAGGAGTCATAAACTGCTCGCGTTTTAGACGTACCTGCTCCTCAACCTGCCCAGACTTGTCCTTATAGATAGCTTGCTCTTGCTCTGTAAGAGTCTCACCTGAGACAATCTTATCAGAGATAGATACAATAGCGCCATCAGGAACCACGCCTTTGTCTACAAATTCATTGTAGATTTCTTGCGTTACTTCTTCTGCAGGTACTTGAAGAACTCTACCTGCTTCAGGCGCTTTTTCGCCTTCTCTAACGATAGGTTCGGCTGCGACAACGGCTTCCCCTTCTCGGACACCACTTGGTACCCCGACTTCTTCTTTACGATCATATTTATTCTCAATTTCCTGCTTAGCCATAATCAAGTCGCGGAGCTGAACTTTTCCAGCGTCTTTGACATCGCCTTCTGGCACTGCGGTTAGTTGGTTAATCTTAGCACGAATCTCAATGTCTAAACGATTAAGTTCTTTCAAGTCTTCTGGCGATTGCTTTCCTATCTCCTTGTAAAACTGAACGTCATTTTTAGTTTGGATTGCGTCTTCTTTTACGGCTTTGTCAAGCTGCTCTCCTACGATTTGCTTAGTCTGAACATTTTCAGCAGCCTCGTATTCGTTCTTTAGCTTTTCAATATTGTTTTTGCGTACAATCTTTTCCGTTCCTTTGCCTGTAGATGAAGCAAGGCGAACAGCATCAACGCCTACGACTGGAGTGGTGATAAGACCAGCTCCAAAAGCGCCCAAAGCCGCCCCTTCAAGGGTTTGATCAAGAACTTCTTGCCAGTTTACATTATCAATGCCTTTTTCGGCGGCCTGCTGGGTGATAGATTGTCCAAAGCCAGTAACAGCTTCACCAAGAGCTTCTTCGCCCATCTGCACGCCGTAAGCTTTAGCGGCTCCCTTTAGAAACTCTTTAGTTGTTCTTTCTAATGCTTCATCTGTAATCAACCCCTTAAGGAACATCTTACCTGCACGCTTGATCACTCTTGTCCCGAAGTATTCACCTCCAGCTTCAAACCCGCCATAAGCACCAAGAAATCCAGCTTTAGCAGCAGGAGATAATTCTTCAAACCAATCCTCTCCAGATAGTTCATTATATGCTTGACCAGAAGAAACTGCTCCAATTGTAGCTAAAGCTCCTCCAGTGGGGAGTACAATAGAAGACAACATATATGGAGCTGACTGCATAGTTGTAGCAAGCCCAAGTTTAAATGCGTCTTCAAAGTTTCCTTCTGATAAATATTCAATAAATCCCTGATCAAATTGACGAGATGTTTTTTGCATCTCAGCAATGTCGGACTTTGCTTTTTCAGTAATACGCGCAGATAAGGCATCGCGCTCCTCAGCTGTTAATGGCTTTTGCTTATATTCTTCTGGTACAGAAATTCCAGCGGGAAGCGTTGGTCCAGAAAAAACAGTAGAAATTTGAGCAAGGCTATTTGCGAGATTTGTAAAGCCTAAATCAAGATTATCTGATATAATTTCAGCAATGGTATTTTCTTTACTCTTTTCAAGACGAATTTCTTCATCCATTTTTCTCTGAACCTCGCGGCGTTGATTCTCTTGAATCTGTCGCTTTGCAGACGCATCCAAAACTAAAGGTTGCGCCTGAGGTTTTCCGTCTACGGGTGGAGGTAAAATTTCTGGACTAAGAGAAACTTGAGTGCGCCCCAAGAATGAAGGATAGGGTTCGCTTGCTGGTTGTGATGGTAATTTTGATTCCGTATATACCGTCTTCTCCTCTGTAGATGGTAAACCAGCTTGTTCTTTTTTTTTTAAAGAATATTTTTGATAGAACGATGTTTCGTCTTTTGAATACAATCCTTCATTGGTTACGACGCCAAAAACTTTTGACTTGTAAGCATCGTCTTTCCATTGAGTAAGGAACTCATCGTAAGACTTGGAGTAAAGGCCTTCATCAAAGAGGACTTTGTAAAGCTTTTCTAACTCTTCGTTCATAACAGAATCAATCTAATACAGCCTTCTTGGTTGGCTCTTGCGAAGATACGGATTCTGACCCAATGTAATCATCATAGAACCCTTTCATCCTGTTTTTCATCAAGTTTAGGTCTTCTGTATTAGCTCGGTACCAACCAAAATCTTCGTATTCCATAACGCTGGTTCCGAATGCCGTTGGCACAGCAACTTCTTTTTGTTTTCTTACTACAACATTTCCGCGTGCATCTCTACCAAATTCTGTAATGATATACTCATCCCCTTTGATAAATGCTTGAGTGGGTAACTTATAGATGTTTCCAGAGAATGCATCAAGCTTGCCTTCGTACTTCCCTACTTCTGGAATCTGTGGGCCAAATGCTTCTTGGCCGATAGCTCTTTCATCAGCGCGAAGCCCCGCATATAAGCTTGGCCATCCAGAACCTGTCTTCTTTGCGTCCTCTTTGTCCATCAATCCAGCGATACGGGGAGTAATGAGAGAGTTTGTAGCGTCAATCCAACTTTTTTGAAATTCAGATTGCTGATCCTCAGTAAAAGTATTGTATCGTCCGCGATCTTCTACGGGAATCATCTTTTGATTTAAAGCGCCCCAAACACCAGTTCGCTCTGGAGCAATCTCAACCTCTTTACCGAGTCGGTCAGAAATATAAGAAAAAGCTTTCTGCTTATTTAGAGTTCCATTTTCATTGCGATACGCTGGATCACTTTCAAACAAGTCTATAACGTCTCCAACGACTTTTTCAGCAACAACGTTTGGAGTTAATATGTCAACATCATCAGTCTTTGGAAGAATGAATGGCTCAACGGCAATCTGATTAAACGTCACTGGATTTAAGCCACGTAATGATTGATTGTATATACCATACAAGGAAGACACTTCCGCTTCCGTATAAGGGTAGTCTGTGGGTTTTCCAGCACGATAAGAGGTAATTGTGCTCCATTCTTTGTCGTCAAGAGCTTTGGCTTGGCCTGCTGTATTTAAATACAAATCATTTGCTTGATTGTATTGAGTAAGACCAGAAGGGCTTGGGTTCATAGCATAAGCATATCCAGCTGATGTGCGAGCGTCCCACGCCTCCTGTGTAATGCGGCGAAGCTCTGGATTACGGATATACTCTTTCTTTTCTTTAGAAACCATAGCGGCTGCCTGAGCCTGCTTCTTAGCTTCTTCTTCAGCAAGTTGGCGAGTAAGTCCAAAGCGCTGCATATCCATTTCATATGCGCGACCAACCAAGTCTGGTGTCTGAATTACGCCTTTGGGTACATACTTTGCCATTACTTCTGCTTATTGAATTTCTTAAGAAGCTGTCTGAAATATGGGCTTTGAGAAGCGACAGCTTGTTGTTGCTTAGGATTCAAAATAACTTCTCCTCCAGTCATCTCGCCAATCTTATTTCCTTTTTGAATAATATCAATGGGGTTTGACTTATGGTTAAATGTACCATTGGTCATCATACCACCTTCTTTTAATTCTGGAATAGCTTGATCTTTTTTTGTTAAAGCTTCTATAAGTTTTTGAGTTTGTTCAGCTCCTGCATATGTACCGAGAGCTTGAGCACCACCGCCTACGGCTCCTGCAATATTCTGGATGCCTCCTTCTAATGCAGCCCCAAGCTCACCGCGACGACGTTCATATTGCATAATATCGCGCTCAAGAGCACGTTCCTCAGCTCCAGCAAGCTGACCAAGAGCTGCCATTTGACGCGCTTGTGCCGCTTCTGCTTCACGAAGGCCAAGTTCTCCATACATCCTTGTTAACGCGGGTACTTGTGCGCCTCCACGAACACCCTGAAGCGCTTGAAGAGACGTAGCCATTTGTTGGGCAAGCTGTTCTTCTTTGCGGCGTTGGATGTCTGAATCAATGGACTGCTTATATAGCTCTTGGTACTCTGATACGCTTGTTGCTGGAGTCTTTAGTTTTGCAAGCTCTCTTGATGCTTGTTCTGCTTGATAAGCACCATACAATCCCTTCCCTGCTTCAAGTCCAAGTTGAGCAAGTAGGATTCCTCCAGCTACGTATTTTTTAGGTTTATTTGACTTCTTTGAGTACATAATACAAAGGTAATTATTATTGTCCTAACTGGTTAGCGAGGTTAGACTTAGCAAATACAGCATTTACAGCATACAATTCCACTTCACTTGTTGAATCATTAGTAAGGCGAATCTGAGCATAGTAGTCACGCATTTGATCACCCTCAATGGCTCCGTTTGCAATAGCCACTATTTCATCAGCGGCAGAGATACCAGCCACAGCGGAAGCACAGGTAATGGTGGTTCCATTTGAGACACTTGCAATAGTGTTTGTAATGCTCACGAGCGTTGAACCGCTAACCTTGTAAAGCGATGCCCCAATTGGGAAAGTAATATAGCTAATATCTGATGTGAATACAATATCTGAACCAGACACAGAGCTAACAGCTCCAAGTGCAAATATTTCAGAGCTACCGCTAAGTGACGTAATGGTGGTTGTTCCAGTATTTGCAGAGCTATCTCGTGGAATATAGGCATACCAGTTGCGCTCACGCTGTTCGTAGTCCGTGTCTGCAATAGAAGAGCTTTGGTCCGTATTGGTGATGGTTGTATCCCAAGCGGCTGTTCCTTCAAGGCTAATGGCCTCATAGCTCTTAACCATAGATGGGTTAAATGCGGCTACAACTTCCACAACAGAACCGTCTGCTGAGCCATAATAAGTAGCGCGGTTCACACCATCGTGGTGCTTGTACATTGTACCATTCTTGAATGTGTATAGCACGTCATCAATACAGGTAATGTTTTCTGGATTGTAAGAATAACGAGTATTCCATACAGAGCTATCTGTATTGTAAGCTGTTGTGAATCCGCTCAGCGTCTCACTTGCTGCACCAATAGAACCATCGTAGTCTCCACAGCTATTGTCAAAGACAAATGTGCCACGTGCTACATCAATAGTAACCATCACAAAGAAATCATAGGTGCTGTTGGTAGCAATACCGTATAGGGTCGTTGGCGTAGTTCCAATGTACTCTTCTCCGATATAAATGGGCTGACCATCAGCGAGACGATCCAAGAAGATAACAGCATTGAGGCTGTTGTCAAACGTGTCACAAATCTTGTTGAAGTTTCGGTATTCGGTATCTACCTTAAAGACTACCTCGTCATTGTATTCAACGCCTCCGTAAATAACAGATCCATCGGGCGCAACTTGAAGCGTGTATGTAGCATAAGCATCTCCGAGAAGCTCCTCAATAGCCGCGTCAAAACACGCTCCTGCTTCATAAGTACCTCCGTCATCAGTTACTCTGAGTTGGTATGCTGTTGTGATGTCTGAGCCATCTGCAGTGATGGTAATTGTAGAGGTGTAGACGGGAGGTCCAGAAACAATGTATTCTCCAGCTTCATCGTCAATACCTCCAATGACTCGCTTAACAGATGCAGTACTTACGATATCAGCAAACTGATCCTTGAAGTAGGCATCCATTCCCTGCTCGCTGATTGGCGTAATGCCGTCACGAGAGATGCGGATAACTTTACCGCTACGGATATCAGCAAAATAGATACGTCCGTCTTCAATAGCTACAGACTCTGGGTTATCGTTAACACCAAACTCTCCTTGATAGTATTGAGGCGTTCCAACTACATCCGTAGATACCGTCAAATTCTGTCCGCCGTCAGCATACTGAACAAGGTTGCGATTAACAGGGAAAAGACCACACTTCTTATCCTGTAAGAACACGACAGAATCGTCACGATTATGCAGATAGCGAACAGATCCGTGAATGTAGTTGAGATCGTAGAAGTTTGCAAGCGTAGGATTAAACGATGACAAGCCATTGGTCTGTACGTCAATCAAGAAAGGATCGGAATAAGTTACTGAGCCTGTGCGATAGATAGTTTTAGCATCAGGAAGAACAGTAAATGGGCGACCAATAGACGTATTCTTTGAAGTAAAGAAATCAGAGACAGCGTCAGACTCTACGTACCGAACCAAATAGTTGAACGTCTTTGGGTTATATCCATAACGCAATTGACGCAAACGGAAATAAATATCTCCTTCGTCTAATTGAACAACACAGTCTGATGAGTTTTGAATGTTTACTGTATAGTTTGTCGCGGCAGTAAATGAACCACCCAGCAAATTCGCATAAACGTAGTAGTTGTAAGAGCCACTAACTGCTGCGTGAACATTGGTCACTATGAAGCTGTTCCCTGCTCCATCATCCATAATGTCCCCAGCATACATAATGTAATTGCTTCGGAACTGCAACGGACGCTCAACTTCACAGCGAATAGAATAGGTTGGAATTGATGTTCTATCTCCAGCAAGAACGCCGTTCACATTTACGTCATAAGAACGCCCGATTTCGTAATATACTTCTTCAGTAGCTTCTTTGCGCTTATGATAGATTTCAATGACACACTTATCGTCCCAATTGTCCGTATTAGCAATGATGCTTGACTTGTCCCATCCAGCAGCAGATTTATCTTTAACAACCAAGAACCAACCAGTGGTACTATAGGTCGCATCATCGTTTGTGCTGTCAAGGATTGGGTTGGAAGTTACGTCGTCTGTAAAGTACTTATAATCAACAACTTCAAAGTCAACATCAGCAGGGAATGTAGATCCCGCGTAAGAAACAACGCGAAGTCTATCACCCTTTACAAAAGCATATTCAAGGTTTGCGCCTTTGGATTCTTTGTATGAGTCATCCTTCCCCTCAAGGGAGCGCATTGATAAATAGAATACATCATTATTTGACGTGTCCGCATTGGCGTTGATTGCCTCAACGTTCGTGGCATAAAATCCTTCAATTACTGAATATTCAAGGAAAGATTCTATGCTTCCTTTCTTTACATAAACAGGAGACCAACGTGTAGCCCAAGAAGGAGCTGTATTTTTAATTCGCATAACCACATTGGTTACACCTTTATTTGTTCTATCTCCGTACCAATCGGCATATACTTTTCCAGCTTTTTGAACGCCAGAAGCTCGGTTGCGATCATCGTAAAAAATGATACCAAAATTGTGTGAAGCCCCAGACTTAAAACCTTTATATCCGTTTATGTTTCCAGTAAGAAAGGTTGATGAATAAAGCACTTCGCTCTGAGAAGCTGTTGATTCAAAATCTCTTGAATATCCAGAGCCAGATGGCACAATATCATCTTCCGCCGAGTCATATGCTGTTGTTACATACGCCGTGTAAGATGTATCATCACCAGAATAGACAAATGCTGTATCTACTGAGAAGTTAACATTTTTGCTGTAATCTGCTTGATTTGAAAGTGCCGCTTTCTTGTATATTTTTTTTACATTAAGTGTTGCACTGTCTACCTCTACGTTGATTGTAAGAATTGACGTAGAAGCATTATATCCTGCGTCACTTAGGGTTATTGATCCAATACCATTAAAAAACAAAAAGCGATTGAATGGTATTACAAAAGTTGATCCTCCGCCATAAACAGTGCGCATACCTTGTGTTAAACGCATAGCATATGTGTCGTTCCTGTCTATAGAATCAAAGATTGCAGAATAAGACTTTGAGATAGATGTCGCTATAAGATTAGCAATCGCAGCTTTTGATGTTCCAGCAGATACTGTTACTACTTCAGAAACGTTAAGCGGAACAGCGTCAACAGTAACTTCAAGTTCAACAAGTCCGCCAGCGTTAGCTTCTTCTAAATCATCATTAAGCTCTACCCAGTGAAGAAAGTGATTCTGTGCATCTAACCTCAATTGGTTTAATGCAAATGAAAAATCAATATTAAGTAGCGAATCTTGGGTTGGAACAGTAATAGCAGACAAGTCAAATGTCAATGTCTTTACTGGTCCATTGGGGTTTGGAGCATTATCAACTACAACGTTTTGTACGGATGGACGAATATCGTAGTTAGGCAACAGCTGGATATCGTTTCTCTGGTTGGCGTATCCTTCTGTATAGTTACCCAAAAACAAGCGCCCTCCAGAAATAGTTTGAGACTGAGCCGTCAGCGGAACAGCATCATACAGCTTATCTGAATCTGTCGTAGAGATAAAGCGATATAGCTGATCATTCTTGAACTCGGTATATAAAGTGGTCTCAGATGAAAGCGCTGGGTTGCCAATCTCATCAATGATAAACCAAGCGCCAGTGTTCCCATTGCGAGCAATAACCTCAATGCGGCGAACATCAGCAACGCTTGTGGTTACAAATACTCGGATAGCATTGTTCTCAAGCTTCTGAGCATCAGTAATAAGTCCATCACGTAATTGCTGTTGACTTACTGCAAGCTCGCTATACTTGGAGATGGCAGACACTTCTCCGTCAAGATATACGTACCGATATGCAAACTGATACGTATTCTCGTAGATGTTATTTTCCTCAACAGAAGAGTCCGTAAAGAAAGTAAATGTAGGTGGATCAAGAGGCGGTTTCTTAGCCAAAGTAAGGAACTCAAGCTTCTCTGAATCCAATCCTGTATTTAAAACGCTTGAATAGCCCCCTCTAATGGCGCGAGAGACGTTTATTTTCTTCGGAGATGAAATCCCATCAGTGAAATAAAGAAGTGCGTCCTGAGACAAGTTTCTGATAACGTCCCCTTTTACGAAGCTGTCCGCCTGAAACTCTAATACTGAGTCGCGGTATACAAGCTCCGCTACATCAGAGGCAGTGCTAAAGCGATAGATGCTATGGTCGCTATTTGAGTTCCAAACGAAAAAGATAACAATGCCATCTTTTAGGTCCGCAACAGATCCCACAACCTTGTTTGTTCCTGAAGGAAGAGCGTGTGTCTTGTCTTGCCAGTTTACTCCCGAAGCAAAAGAAACAGCCTCATTACCATAAGAGTTCTTGATGACGCCTCCATCACCAGTCATATCAGCAGAGATACGCACATTAAGTGCGTCAGTCATCTCTACGTTTTTAACCAGACGGACATCGTCCTCCTTGTTGAGGTACTTAGGAACAATCTTATCAATCGCCATAGATTAGTACTTAGGGCTTTGAACGAAATTCTTTCTAATGGTCTTAAGTGCTTCCTCTTTGGAGAACGACTTCAGACGAGCATTAGCCAAACGACGCTCATTATAATACTCTTGACGTGCACGAGCCTTTTCCACTGCTGGAACGTTGCTCTTACGCTCCACAAGGTGGTAGTAGATGTATGCACGAATAGCCTGCTCTGCGTATACGTGAACAGAAGGATTTTCAGCTAATGCCTCATCCGCAATGTATTCAATATACACAGTATCTGTTCCAGTGCCGAGCGTAAGCTCAATACGGTTCTCTCCTAAGTTAATGCGGTACTCTCCGCTATAGTGTCCACCTCCGTAGCCGTACAGACGGCCATCGGTCGTAGAGTTTACAAAGTTTCGGTAGATGAAGTCACTATATCCCAACAGATAATCGGGAAGATCTCCAGCGTTGTTAGCCAAAAGATTCTTGTTCTTATTCTCTCCAAAAACATAAACAAGACCATCTTCACCGACAATACCAATCTTAAGTAGGTCAACATAATCTGCGGGTAGAGTTACAGTGTTCGTAGCGCTTACATTGAGGTTTGCCGCCTTGATGCGCTTCATAATATCAAAGCCCAAGTCGCGAATACCGCGAAGGGCTAAGTTACGTACCATCGTATCCGAGACATTGTTGACGTAATCGTCGCTGTCAATGGAGAATACGAAGTCTGTTACAATCTGTTCTAATGATACGGTATCCTGAGCCATCTATTACGCTGTTTTTTCTTCGTTCACGCTATAGGCGTATACA